>Ga0105240_10000034_pt1 | contig 278179 bp, 231 predicted proteins | sample KBSC54metaG_FD_80426 | JGI IMG/M metagenome (GOLD analysis project Ga0105240, IMG submission 80426) | Corn rhizosphere microbial communities from Kellogg Biological Station, Michigan, USA - KBS C5-4 metaG | ecosystem: Host-associated > Plants > Roots > Rhizosphere > Soil | place: Michigan...
AGGCCATTTCTCTTGGGTTACTTTCTCTTTACTCCGGACCTAAAGGTCCTCCGCCCTCCGGGCCGGCTTCGCCGTTCGCATGCGCTGCGCGCAAGCGTGGGCCAGCAAAGAGAAAGTGACTCGCTCGCCGGCAGGCGTTCGAAACGCCCGCTGCGTAAGCGGCCAGGTCGCCCGAACACCCAGGCAAGAACCAAGCACTGACGCCACTGGTTTCCGGCCTGCGCCGGAATGACGATATAGGGATGGGAGCGCTACGACAGGAGTGTCGCAGAACCACTCCCACCCAACGCCTCCACATACCGCAACACCCCCGCCAAACTCCTCAAATCCTGAGCATTATGCTCAGCCACTCGCCGCAAATTCACCGCCGACCCGCCACGCAAGTAACCAAGCCAAGCAGCCGGCGCCTCCGACCCAGGCAAATCGTCCTCGCGCACCACGCCAAGCAACTGCCGCTCCGCCGTAGCCAGACGACAGTTCTCCCAAACCCCTTTCCAATGCCGCCGCACCGGATGCAACAGATCCACATGCATCAACCCAAGCAGCGGATTCGCCATACGTGCAAGTCGATAGCGCGTAGCTAGCAAGGGCGCGTCGTAGCACTTGCCGTTGTAGCTGACCAGCACCGTGTCCGGATCGATCCAGCCGGCAAAGTGGCGCAGCATGGCATGCTCGGCGGCAAGACTCGTGATAGTGAGCTGGCGCAAGCGTAGTTGCGAACCCACCCAATCGGCCGCACCGATCATGAAAGCGCGCGTACCGGTGCCGCCCGCAAGTCCCGTGGTTTCCGTATCGAAGTGCAACAGGTGACGCCGTTCGACATCCGCATCGATGCGTGCGAAACGCACATCGAGACGTTTCGGCGGTACGGGCGATTCGCAGAACGTTTCGGTAAAGCGCAGGCCCGGTGCGACTTCGATGCCGTGAACGACACGATCGGACGCGGACGCGACACATTGCGTTCCACCCAGCCGGTTGCGCGTCGACAGCAACCGGCGAATATCCGGCGGCAGCGCCTGCCGTGGTACAGGTTTGGCGACACCGGCCTGACTGCGCAGGCCGCGCAGCTTGTCGGTCAACCCACTCACAGCGCAGCCATCAACGAAAGCACGCGCTGCGCAAATGCCTTGGGCGACCGATCGGATGCTTCGTCAACAGCGAGAACGGGACCCACGCAGCCAGGGCAGCCACAACGGCAGTCACAGCGCTCGATCAGGCTCTGCGCCTGCGCGAGCAGATCCTCGCGACGCTCGAACAATGGCGCACTAAGACCGACGCCTCCGGGAAATGCATCGTAGAGATAAACAGTCGGCGTGAAAGGCGCATCAGGTGCCAGTGCTGTCGGCTGGCCATCGCCGCCACGCAGCTGCCCGCGACCCTGGGCGTCGGCGCTGACAAACCATGCGCCATCTCCACTTCCGACGGCTTTCTGCAGATCGCGCGATTCGGCCATGACGGCAACCGTGGCGACAATGTGCAACGCGTACGCTGCACCGAGAAAGCCATCCAGTGCTTCCTGGCGCCCGTCGAATGCCTGCTCCAACGTGCGCTGCGTGAGCTGCCACCAAACGGCGGTGGTGTGCAGTTCCTGATCGGGCAGATTGACCGGGCCATAGCCGATATTTTCGTGCGTGTAGTAGCGGATCTTCTTATAGCCGGCCACGCGGCGCACCACGTGCACTTCGCCGTGATGCGACTGTCCGCGACCGGCCGGCCCGCTATCGAAACAGGCGAGCACTTTCAGCTTGGTGTAGTCGATGGCGTCGGTGTAGTAATCGACGTGCGTACGCGTGACATAGGCCTTGCGGCCTTCCCAATCCAGTCGTTCCACCTGAAATGGCACCGATTGGATCATATGGATCGCACCTTCATACAAGGTGACGGCAGCGGCACCAAAGTCCACTTCGGCAAGAATCGTCTGCTTGCCGCCGGTGCGGTCGACCACGACGAAATTGCCGTCGGCGACCGAACGCAGCGACACCGCGTTGGCGGGGTAGCTGTCGGCAATCCATTCCCAGCGATCGCCTTCGCGATGAAGCACGCCGTCTTCCATCAACACGTCGAGCCAGGGTGCGGCGGCATCGTTGCCGAAGATCTCGTTGCCGGTGAAGGGGAGCTCGAACGCGGCGCAGCGGATGTGATCGAGCAGGATCAGCGGCTGGTCGGGATGAATGCGCGCATGCTCCGGCGGTGCGGCCTGGAAAAATTCCGGATGACGCACCAGGTACTGATCGAGCGGATCGCTGCTGGCGACCAGCACGCCGAGCGCGGCCTGCTGGCGCCGGCCCGCGCGACCGAATCGCTGCCATGTACCGGCGACCGAACCGGGATAACCGTTGAGCACCACCACATCGAGGCTGCCGATATCCACACCAAGCTCGAGCGCCGACGTGCTGACGATGCCGTCGACGGTGCCGGCGCGCATCTCGCGCTCGGCAGCGCGGCGTTCCTTCGGCAGATAGCCGCCACGATAGGCACGAATGCGTGCCGGCTTGCGCGGATCGTGATCGAAGACATCCTTGAGATACTTGGTCAGGACTTCGACCATGGTGCGGCTTTGCGCGAACACCAGGGTTTTCATGCCGGCCTTGATCGCCAATCGCGCGATGCGGTTGGCCTGCGAACGCGCCGACGCACGCAAACCGAGATCCGGATTGATCACCGGCGGGTTCCATAGCAGCACGTGTTTGTCGCCCGATGGAGCGCCGCTTTCGGTGATCGCCGTAACCTGATCCTCGATCAGCGCTTCGGCGTGTTCTTTCGGATTGCCGATCGTCGCCGAGCACAGGATGAACTGCGGCGTCACGCCGTAGAACGCGCAGACACGCTTGAGACGGCGTAGCACATTGGCCACGTGCGAACCGAACACGCCGCGATAGGTGTGTACCTCGTCGATCACTACATAGCGCAGGTTCTCGAAAAACTGCGCCCATTTGGTGTGATGCGGCAGGATCGCCTGGTGCAGCATGTCAGGATTGCTCACCACCACATCGCCATGCAGCCGAATGGCTTGTCGCGCATCGCCCGGCGTGTCGCCATCGAACGTAAACGCCTTGACCCCCAGGTTGCCGGCTTGGTTGATCTCCAGCAGCTCGGCCACCTGGTCCTGCGCCAGCGCCTTGGTGGGGAACAGGTAGAGCGCCTTGGCGTTGTCCCGCATGGCCGCCGTGAGCACCGGAAGGGTGTAGCACAGCGACTTGCCCGAGGCCGTCGGTGTCACCACGGCAACATGCTCGCGCGCCTGTGCGGCCTGCCAGGCGGCGGCCTGGTGGCTATAGAGTTGCTCGATGCCGCGTTGGCGCAGCGCAGCGGCCAGCGCGGGAGGCAGGTCCTGGGGCAAAGGCGCGAACGACCCCTCGCGGCCGGGAACGACAAAGGCGCCGGTGATCCGCGAGGCATAGCGCCGGGACAGGCGTTGAGCCAGGGTCCGGCCATCGCCTTGGTCGCGCAGGACCTGGTCGTCGGAAGCGTCATAGCGGTGCGGCAGGGCATTCATCGGCGTCGGCTGGCGGCAGGCAGGCTCGGCAGTAGACCGGGCAGCTGTCTCAGACGGTGAGACGCCACCCCGCCGCATGGCTGTCACGCCACTGTCTTGGACGGTCCTTAGCTTCCCAAGGGCTGACCTATGAGGTGCACGTCCCATGCAGACCGAAGCCGCAGTCGCCACCACCACTGCCCAGAACAAGAACTCGGGCCGAATCTTTGCCGCCGTATTCGGGGTGGTCCTGCTGATCGGCGGCATCTACGCCGCCACCCAGCTGATGGGCGACCTGGCCATCGTGCACACCCACTCCGCCGGGCCGTTCATCCTGCTGGGTATCGCGCTGCTGATCGCGCTGGGCTTCGAGTTCGTCAACGGCTTTCATGACACTGCCAATGCAGTGGCGACGGTGATCTACACGCACTCGATGCCGGCCAATATGGCGGTGATCTGGTCGGGCGTGTTCAATTTCCTCGGTGTGCTGACCTCGTCGGGCGCGGTAGCCTTTACGGTCGTGTCATTGCTTCCGGTGGAACTGATTCTGCAGGTCGGCAGCAACGCCGGCTTCGCAATGGTGTTCGCGCTGCTGATCGCAGCGATCCTGTGGAACCTTGGCACCTGGTACTTCGGTCTGCCCAATTCGTCTTCGCATACCTTGATCGGTTCGATCATCGGCGTGGGTTTGGCCAACCAGCTGACGGCGGTCAAGTCCGGCACCAGCGGTGTGGACTGGAGCGCCGCGATGGGCGTGTTCAAGGGCCTGGTGTTCTCGCCGATCGCCGGTTTCCTGCTTGCCGGCTTGTTGATGTACGTGCTCAAGCTGCTGGTAAAGATCCCCGCGCTGTACCGCGCGCCCGAAGGCAACAAGCCGCCGCCGTGGCCGATCCGTGCGCTGCTGGTATTGACCTGCACCGGCGTGAGTTACAGCCACGGCTCGAACGACGGGCAGAAGGGCATGGGCCTGATCATGCTGATCCTGATCGGCACGGTGCCCACCGCCTACGCGCTTAATGGCGCGGTGAGCGGCGGTGAAGTAAAGACCTTCCACGAAGTATCGGTAGAGACGAGCCGCGTTCTCGGGCAGATCGGCGGCTCGGTCACCGTCGGCGGCGACCCGCGCGCCACGGTCGAGACGGCCGTGCAGCAGAAGACACTGCAGGCGAACACGATTCCCGCGCTCGCCGCTCTGATTGCACAGATCGATCAACAGGTGGGCGAGCGTCCGTCGTTGAAGTCGGTGCCGCAGGAACAGATGGGCAACGTGCGCAACGACATCTACCTGGCCAATGCCGCATTGCCTCTGGTCTTGAGCAAGCCCGGCCTGTCCGACGACCAGACCAAGACAATGACCACCTGGCGCGGCCTTGCCACCAAGGCGACACAGTTCATCCCGACCTGGGTGAAAGTGGCCGTAGCGCTGGCGCTCGGCCTCGGCACGATGGTCGGCTGGAAGCGCATCGTGGTGACCGTGGGCGAGAAGATCGGCAAGGAGCATCTGACCTATGCGCAAGGCGCGTCGGCCGAGCTGGTGGCGATGACCTTGATCCAGGCCGCCGACATGTATCACCTGCCCGTCAGTACGACCCATGTGCTCACATCAGGCGTAGCCGGAACCATGGCGGCGAACGGCTCGGGCCTGCAATGGTCGACCGTGCGCAATCTGCTGATGGCCTGGGTGCTGACCTTGCCCGCATCGATCCTGCTCGCTGGCGGATTGTTCATCGTGCTAAAACACCTGTTCTGATCGAACTTGTTCTGATCGAACGCTAAGTGGTGTGGCATGCACGAAGACGAGGGCCTGGTCACAGGCGCCGACGGTCGCCCGCGTTGTTTCTGGTATCCCTCGATGCCGGAGTATCACGACAACGAATGGGGGCGGCCGCTCCGCGACGATACGCTGCTGTTTGAAAAAATCTGCCTGGAAGGTTTCCAGTCCGGCATGTCGTGGCAGATCATCTTGCGCAAGCGCGAGCATTTTCGCGTGGCCTTCAAGGGCTTCGACATCCAGCGCGTTGCGCGATTTACCGAGAAAGATATCGAACGCCTGCTCGGCGATGCGAACATCGTGCGCAATCGCGCCAAGATCGTCTCGGCCATCAATAATGCGCGCCGTGCGATCGAGTTGATCGATGAAACCGGATCGCTCTCCGATTGGCTATGGAAGTTTGCGCCGGCAGCGACGCGTCGGCCCGAGGTCGTCGACCTGGCGTACTACCGCGCCAATACCACCAGCCCCGAATCGATAGCGATGTCGAAGGAACTGAAAAAGCGCGGCTGGACCTTTGTCGGTCCGACGACGATTTATGCGCTGATGCAGGCGACGGGGATGGTCAATGATCATCTGGATGGATGCGTGTGTCGTGTCGATGTTGAACGCGCACGCGTGGTGGGGTGAAGAGCGAACTGAGAGGAATGGGAAAGGCTCTGGCGAGCACCCAGCCCCCTCACCCCAACCCTCTCCCCCGGCAGAGCCAGGGGAGAGGGGGCACACTGAGGCAAGCCTTCAACGCTGCGCGCTTTTGCTCCCTCTCCCCTGGCTCTGCCGGGGGAGAGGGTTGGGGTGAGGGGGGCTTTAAGTCCTCAGGACAGCGGCCCCTCGAAACAACACACCATCACCAGCACATCACACCCACATCGCATACTCCCCGTATCCCTCCCACGGAGAGACGCTCATGGCCACCTCTCGCGACATCCTCCTCGACTGGCTGCGCAACGCGCACGCGATGGAAGTCCAGGCCGAGGAAATGTTCAAATCCCAGGCACGGCGCATCGAACACTACCCGCCGCTGCGTGAACGCATCGAACGGCACCTGGTCGAAACGCGCGAACAACAGGCGATGCTCGCGCAATGCCTCAAGCAACTGGGCGCCGAACCATCCGCGTTGAAAGAGATCGGCGCACGCTTCATGGCACTGGGCCAAAGCCTGTTTCAAGTGGCGTCCACGGATGAAGTCGTCAAAGGCGCCGTACTGGCCTGCTCGTTCAAGCATATGGAGATAGCGGTATACCGCGCACTTGCCGCGGCCGCGAAGACCGCCGGCGAAAACGACGTGGTGCGTATCTGCGAAACCATTCTTCCACAGGAACAGGCGATGGCCGATTGGCTCGACCAGCATCTGCCGGAGCTGGTCGAGCAGTATCTGGTGCGGGCGGAATTGCCGAGCGTCTCGGCCAAGCGTTAGCGATCAGTGCACGCCGCTGTCGCTGTCATCGCGCGGCGAACGATCTCGGCGCATGGAGCTGGCGACCAACGCGATGCCAATCAAACCGGCCAGCGCGAACATGATGCCGGCCAACCAGCCATAACCGGGCCGCGTGGAGCGGCTGACCAGGGCGCCGGCAATCAACAACGCGGCGGTAATGAGACCGGCGGCGATACGGTTGGCGATCTTCTGCAGGTTTTCGATCAGATGCGATTCTTCCAGCCCATCCAGTCGCACCTTGAAGCGATTCTCGGCCAACGTACGCAGCACCGTATTCACATGCCCCGGCGCGTCGAGCGCCAGCCGTTGCGCATCGAGCAGCAAGGCGCCACCTTGCGCTGCAGAGAGCGGATGCGACAACTGCCGCATCAATACACCGTCGAGGCGCGAGCGGACCAATTCGCGAACTGGCAGGCGCGGCGCTAATCGCGCAATCGCAGGCTCCAGGTTCAACAGCGCGCGTCCGAGCAGACTCAGCTCCGCCGGTGGCCGCAGACCGTTGTCGGCACCGATCACGGTCAAGGCGAGCAGCAGACGGCCTTCTTCCAGCGTGGTGCGCTCGCCGGCCGTGGCATAGCGCATGACTGCATCGGATACCGCGCGCCGGTAGGCCACGCGATCCATATCGGGCAGGGCGGCGCAAAGGTGTTCGCAGATATCGGCCACGCTTTCGCCGTCGCCATCGGCGGCAGCCAGCATCAGTCGTAGCAGATCCCGTCGCATGCCAGGCGACAAGCCGGTGACCATGCCGAAATCGAGCAGCGCCAGACGGCCATCGTCCATCAGCACCAGATTGCCCGGGTGCGGGTCGGCGTGCACGAGACCATGCACGAAGACCTGATCGACATAAGCACACAACAGCTGGCTGGCCTGCTGCGTATGCTGCGCTGCCGAGCCTGGCAGGTTGCTATCGGGCGAGAGCTTTTCGCCACGTACGCGCGCCATGGTCAGCACGCGCGGCGAAGTAAATTCCATGTAGGGAACCGGGATATATAGCGCATCGTAAGAACTCAGGTTGGTGGCAAACGTGCGCAGGTGATCGGCCTCGGCCATGAAGTCCAGCTCATTGAGCAGGCTGCGGCGCAATTCGGCGATCCAGTGCACCAGGCCGTAGCGGCGACCCATCTCCGTATGGCGCTGTGCGGCGATCGCCACGCGTTCGAGTGCATTGAGATCGTTGCGGATGCGTCGACCGATACCCGGCCGCTGCACCTTGATCACCGCATCGTCCCCATCGGGCAGAACCACCGCATGCACCTGCGCCAGCGAGCCGGCCGCGAGCGGTACAGGATCGAAGTGACGAAACAGCTCTTCCGGTGGCGCGCCGAGTTCCACCGTCACCATGCGGCGTACGGCGTGCACGCTGATCGGCGTGACGTCGTCCTGGATACGCGTCAGTTCGGCCAGATAAGCGCTGTGCACCAGATCGGGCCGGCCCGACAAGGCCTGTCCCAGCTTGATGAACGCCGGACCCAGGGCTTCCAGATCGTCGACGAAGCGCTGCGGCGTCATGCGCAGCGATGGCTTCACCGGGCCCGGTACACCGCGCAGTACGCCCGCCCGGCGGTAGCGCAGAGCAAACATGGCGATGCGTGAGTAGCGCTTGAAGCCACTCATACAAGCACCGATTTGTTCCGCCCACGAGCCATAACCTCACCTGAGGTCGCCGTTTGACCTCAGGCTAGCGGGAGGCGTGTGGACTCTTTGTTACTAGTTGGATCCGGCGCCCAGGGTCTTACGAAAGAAGACCAGCGCGTCGACCTGAATCTGCGCATGTACCTTGGCACGGTCCACGCCCGCCGGATCGCTGCACATCACCGGCAGGCGTTTGGCCATCGTCGGCGAGCACGGCGCGAGAAACACCCAGTGATCCGCTTTGGGAATTTCCTTGATACCGGTCAGGGTCTTGATCGAAGGCGCGATATGCCGGGCGTTCTCGAGCGGCCGCGCAAGATGGTCGTCCTGGCCGTAGTACAGGAACACCGGGCGATCGATGGAGGCAACGCCGGATGCATCGAAGATCAGGCTGAGCGGGGCCATCGCGAATGCGGCCTTGACGCGTGGATCGGCCGCCTTGCCCCAACGAGTAAAGTCCTTCTGCGTCTCGCCGAACATCTGCTCGATCGTCTGGCCGTGGCTGGCGGCCTCGGCACGCATCTGCTTGGCACCCGCGCACAGATCGTCGCCGGGATAGCGTTCGCAATAGTCGATGAAACGATCGAAACGCGGTACGGCACCGACCAATAGCAGGCTGGTATAGCCACCGGCCGAAAAGCCGCCGACGCCGATGCGCTTCGCATCGATCAGCTTTCTCCACTTCGCATCGTTCAGCAGATAGGTGATGACGGCTTGTACCTGGATTGGCCGTCCATCCAGTACCGGCGCGCGACCGACGCCGCTCTGGTCGTGGTAGTTGTCCCTGGGATGTTCCAGTGTCGCGACCACGAAGCCGTGGCTCGCCAGATAGGTGGCGATGTCGTGCAGATCGAGATCGGAGCCGCCATTGCCATGGGAGAGCACGACCAGCGGCTTGGCGCCCGGCAGTTCGGTGGCATCGACGGTGGCGGCAACCTCGTAAGGCGCGATCCAGGTCGAGCCCTTGGCTTGCGTCGACGGATAGAACACGTAGCCGGGCATGGCTCCATTGTTCACCGGATCATGGACTTCGATGGCATGAATGCCCACGCCGGTCACGCCATCGGCGAGTACGGCCAAGGGCAGCAGGCAAAGCACAAGAAACAGCAAACGACCGATCCGCAAAGCAGCAGGCATGGATAATCCCCGAACACTGTTATGACCCCGATGACAAGTCTAGTGGGTTCTTGCGCAGGCCACGACTGAGCAATCCATCGCAATGAATACGTATGCATGCGCTGGTTGCTGCACTGCGATGCTTTCTACTATGCGCCCCACTGCTACAGGCAAGTCCACATTGCGCCTGGTAACGCAATGACCTTTTCCTCCATCAGAACGGCACGGCGAAGATACGCCGCGTTGCGGACTCGCTCGGCAGTTTTTCAAGTCCATGCACGGTAGTTGAACCCGATCCTCAACGAAGCAGGATAGAGGTAGACCCGATGAACCGTTCGAAGATACTCGCTGCGCTCATGCTCTGTGCGGGCCTGGTTGCCGCGCCGTTGATGCCGGCCCATGCGGCCGTCAACAGCATGACCCTGGGCGCAAGTTATAACGCGCAGAAAACCAGTATTACCTTTCGCGTGTACTCCGCGCATGCCACGCGCATCGTGCTTTATCTCTATGGCAGTGGTTATGGCGCGCAGGAATCGGCCACCTATGTGCTGAGCCCGGCCGGCAGCAACGTCTGGGCCGTGACGGTACCGGTCTCGTCGATTCAATCGGCCGGTATTACAGGGTCGGTGTACTACGGTTATCGCGCCTGGGGACCGAACTGGCCATACAGCGCGAGCTGGACCAAAGGCACGTCGGTGGGCTTTGTTTCCGACGTCGATGCCAGCGGTAATCGCTTCAATCCGAACAAGCTGCTGCTCGATCCCTATGCGCTGGAGATGAGTCAGGATCCGCTCAACACATCCAGCCAGAACGGCAATGTGTTTGCGTCCGGCGCCACCAATCGCAACACGGACAGCGGCCTGTACGCCCCCAAGGGCGTGGTGTTGTCGCAGGCGGCGCAAAGTACCGGTACCAAACCGACGCGCGCGCAGAAAGACGACGTGATCTACGAAGTGAACGTGCGCGGCTTTACCGAGCAGGACACCAGCATCGCGGCGGCTTATCGTGGTACTTACAAAGGCGCGGGCTTGAAGGCGGGTTATCTGGCCAGCCTGGGCGTCACCGCGGTGGAGTTCCTGCCGGTGCAGGAAACGCAGAACGACGCGAACGATGTCGTACCCAACTCGGATGCCAACCAGAACTACTGGGGCTATATGACCGAGAATTACTTTTCGCCGGATCGCCGTTACTCGTCGAACAAGGCGGCCGGTGGCCCGACGGCCGAATTCCAGGCGATGGTGCAGGCCTTCCACAACGCCGGTATCAAGGTCTATATGGACGTGGTCTACAACCATACCGGTGAGGGTGGAACGTGGACCAGTTCGGATCCCACTACCGCGACGATCTACTCCTGGCGCGGCCTGGATAACGCGACGTACTACGAGCTGGCATCCAACAACCAGTACTACTACGACAACACCGGTGTGGGCGGTAACTACAATACTTACAACACGGTCGCGCAGAACCTGATCGTCGATTCGCTGGCCTACTGGGCCAATACCATGGGCGTCGACGGCTTTCGTTTCGATCTCGCTTCGGTACTCGGCAACAGTTGCCTGAGCGATACCTTCCAGTCCGCTGCGCCCAACTGCCCTAATGGCGGTTACAACTTCGACGCAGCCGATCCCAATGTGGCGATCAATCGCATCCTGAGCGAGTTCACCGTACGACCGGCCGCGGGCGGTAGCGGTCTGGACTTGTTCGCGGAGCCATGGGCCATCGGCGGCAATTCGTATCAGCTTGGCGGTTTTCCCAAAGGCTGGTCGGAATGGAACGGTGCGTATCGTGACACGCTGCGCCAGGCGCAGAACGAGCTCGGCAGCATGACGATTTCGATCGGCCAGGACGCGAACGATTTCTCCGGCTCGGCCAATCTGTTCCAGGCCAGCGGCCGGGCGCCGTGGAACTCCACCAACTTTATCGACGTGCATGACGGCATGACGCTCAATGATGTGTATGCCTGCAACGGTTCCAACAACAACCAGGCCTGGCCATATGGTCCATCCGACGGCGGCACGTCGAGCAACTACAGCTGGGACCAGGGCATGTCCGCCGGTACCGGCACCGCGTTCGATCAGCGCCGTGCAGCGCGCACCGGTCTGGCGTTCGTCATGTTGTCCGCGGGCACGCCATTGATCCAGGGCGGCGACGAGTACCTGCGCTCGCTCAAGTGCAACAACAACGCGTACAACCTCGACTCCACCGCCAACTGGTTGAACTACAGCTGGACCGCCGACCAGAGCAACTTCAACACCTACGCCACGCGCCTGATCGCCTTCCGCAAGGCACACCCGGCATTGCGCCCGGCCACTTGGTACACCGCCAGCCAGGTCGTGTGGTATCAGCCAAGCGGCGCCGTGGCGACCACGGCGTATTGGAACAACACCAGCAACTACGCCATTGCCTATACGGTCAACGGTTCGTCGTTCGGCGACAGCAATTCCATGTATGTCGCCTACAACGGCTGGTCGGGCGCAGTCACCTTCACGCTACCCGCGCCGCCGACCGGCACACAGTGGTACCGCGTCACCGATACCTGCAATTGGAACGACGGTACCAATACCTTCGTGACACCGGGCAGCGAAACGTTGATCGGTGGTAGCGGTGCGACCTATAGCCAGTGCGGGCAGTCGTTGCTGCTGTTGATCTCGAAGTAGAAGAACAACCAAGGGGAATCTCTAAAGACCTTTGCTAATTCGTCATTCCGGCGAAGGCCGGAATCCATTCCTCAGCGTTGATACTTGTCATATGTTGCCTGACAGGTGAGGGCCGAGGAATGGATCCCGGCCTTCGCCGGGATGACGACAGAGACTGAGGCATTAGAAGTGCTCCTTCATGACAATGCAAAGTACGCTCTTGAACCCAGAGCATCCTGCTGCCCTAAGCTAAAGGCGTCGCGCACGGTAGCCCGCGCCGTGCAGTCCCAGGTCGACACCGGAACGCGCCGGCTCGGCTGCCAATAATGCCGTCCGTTGAAGCGGAACAGCGTGGGCAGTTTCGGGTAATGGCGCGTCAGCAGCACCAGTGTCGAGGATCTCTCCGTCGCGGTCTGTTCCGGAATCGGTGCGTTGTCGGCATAGCCGCCATCGATGGCATGCCGTCCGTCGATACGTTGGGCGGAGAGAAAAGGTGGCGCGGCGGCGGCGCTGACCAGCAGATTCTTGGCTGCGGCCAGGTCGTCGCATTGCTGCAGGTCGATGAACTCGTAGTGCAGCCCCAGCCATCGCGGTAGCCGGGGATGCAGGCGGTTGGCCAGATAGCGATCGACCATATAGGCGAGCGTACCCGCGGCGAGCGAACCGCCAAGGCCGAGCAAGCGCGCCGGTCGCGTAAAGGCCACGCGCAATCGGCTGGGTGACTGGCGCAAGCCGTCGAAGCCGGCATCGTCGATGAACGACGAGAGCCAGGCGGGGTAGACGCGTTGGTGCGCAAAACTGAGCTTGAGCCGGGCAAGGCCGCGCCAGTCGAAGATGCGCGGATTGGTATCGAACAAACCGATGCACCCGTTGAGCGCCATCGGCACGCGCTGGCTCAGGCAGGCGGTTGCTACGGCGGCACCCGCGCTGGTACCGATCAAGGTTGGCGGCAATGTCCAGCCGCGTTCCTGCCAATAGGTCACGGCGCCGGCCTGCCACCAGCAGCGATTGCCGCCGCCGGCGAAAACCAGCGTCTGTATCGAGCCAAGATTCAGATGGGTAACAGGTTCGATACGCATGGTGTCGGCTAGGAGAGTGAGGGTTCATGCATGGTGGCGGTTCGACCGCAAGCCAAGGGCGTGCGGTCACGGCATCCTTCAAAGGCAGCTTTTGAGCTTGCGTATGCTTTCGCGAATCTCCCGCACGCTGGCACCGCCATAGCCGAAGATAAGCCCGCCGCGGGCGGGCGGGTCGGCATAGCACATCGATAACGGTCTCACCGACACGCCTTGTTGCGCGGCCGCGCGTGAAATGGCGACATCGTCGATGCCGGAGGGGAGCAGGGCGACCAACTGCATGCCGGCTTCCGCGCCGATGATGTCGAGCCGGCCATGCATATGCGTCTCGATCGATTCGAGCAGCGCGGTGCGTCGCTCCATGTAGAGCGCGCGCATGCGCCGGATGTGGCGGGCGAAATGGCCTTCGCGGATAAAGTCGGTCATCACCAGCTGATAGAGCGTGGACGAGAACGTATCCATGCCATTGCGCACACTCAGGAACGCCGGCATGACGTCCCTGGGTACCACCACATAGCCCAGACGTAGAGCAGGAAACACCACCTTGCTGAACGTGCCGACGTAGATCACGCGCGCATCGGTATCGAGTCCTTGCAGGGAAGCAATCGGATGGCCGGCCAGGCGGTATTCGCTGTCGTAGTCGTCCTCGATGATCCAGGCGCCGCTTCGTGCGGCCCAGTTCAACAACTGGATGCGTCGTGTGGCACTCATGGTGACGCCGAGCGGAAACTGGTGCGACGGCGATATGTACGCCGCGCGCGCGTTGCGGCTGCGTCGTATGCCTTCGGCGATATCGAGGCCCTCGTCATCGACAGGCACCGGAACGATCTGTGCGCCCACCGACTGCAAGGCCTGGCGTGCGCCCGGATAACCGGGCTCTTCCATCCACACGCGTGCCTTGGGTTCCAGCAGGGCCAGTGCGGAAATAACCAGGCCTTGCTGCGAGCCGGTGGTCACCAGGATCTGCGACGCATCGCAACGCACGCCGCGCACGGTGCCCAGGTATTGCGCGATCGCTTCGCGAAACGGCAGGTAGCCGATCGGATCGCCATAGGTCATCAGCTGCGTAGGCATGCGTCGCGCATGTCGATTCACCAGCTTCGACCAGATTTCGCGGGGGAAATGATCGAGCGCCGGCAGGCCCACGCGAAAAGCCCCCTGGTTGGCCAGCCAGGGCGGCGGGGGCTCCTGCATCAAGGTGGCGAGACGGGAAACGGGTCGCGGTGCCGATGGTTCGGCAGGCTCAGGTGCTTTCGCATCCACGGCGGCGGCCAAGCCACCGGGGATCGATTGCGCCACACAGGTGCCGGCACCGGTGAAGGTTTCCAGATACCCCTCGGCAAAGAGCTGCTCGTAGGCACTCAATACCGGCAGGCGGGAGATTTTCAGTTCCTTGGCCAGGCTGCGCGTAGACGGTACGCGCTGCCCGGGCCGCAACTGCCCGCCGATAATGGCGTGACGAAACCATTCAGATAACTGTCGGTGCATCGGTACGCCACTGCGCCGGTCCAGCGCGACAGGTGGCAGAAAACTGGCGGATACCCGTGTCATGCGATCACCCCCAAGTGGTCATGCCCGATGCTAGCAAAGTGGCTATGTCGATGGACCACCATGTCACCTAGTTTTTAGCGACCCCGCTTGGGACAGGTTGAGAGAGCAACTGATGGTGTGGCCCCTGCTTCGGCTCGCTTGCGCGTTTGCCTGCCTTATCTGCGTGACGGAGGTATCGGCCCAGACGGCCGATACGCCAGCGCTCGAACCGTCGTCGCCGGCTTCGCGCCAGTCGCTGGATGATGCCTGGTGGACCGGCCCGATGCTGGCCAACTCGGCGTCGACCTTGCCGCAAGGGCACTGGCTGATCGAGCCCTACCTTTACGACGTTCATTCCAGTCGCGCGGACAGCTATGGTTCGCGCGCGTATGTTCTGTATGGACTGACGGATCGGCTCTCCGTCGGTGTGATTCCGGTCATTGGTTTCAACACGGGCGGTGGCGGTCCGAACAGTTCGCATATCCTGCTGGGCGATTTCAGCGTGCAGGCGCAGTACCGGTTGACGCAGTTCGAGCCCGGTAGCTGGGTGCCGACCACTGCCATCGAAATACAGGAAACGTTGCCGACCGGCGCTTATGACCGTCTTGGCAGTAACCCGAATAACGGGCTGGGCAGTGGTGTTTACGCGACGACGCTGCAGTTCAATGCGCAGACTTATTTCTGGATGCCGAACGGTCGCATTTTGCGCATGCGGCTTAATCTTGCGCAGACTGTTTCCGGTCATGCGGATGTCGATGGGGTGAGTGTTTATGGGACGGGGCGCGACTTTCATGGGCGGGCGCGGCCGGGTAATGCATTCAATGTGGATCTGGCTTGGGAATACAGTCTGGTGCGGTCGTGGGTGTTGGCGCTTGATCTCACGTATGCGCATAGCAACAGCACGCATGTCTCGGGTTACGACATGACGAATATCAATGGCCTTTCCTATCCGACGCCTTTTCGTGCCAGCTCTGGCTCGCAGTCGGCGTTCGGTGTTGCGCCTGCGATCGAGTACAACTGGTCGCCAAATATTGGGGTCTTGCTTGGTACTCGCGTTATTTTCGGGGGGCGTCGGGTGACTACGACGGTTACGCCGGCTGTGGCGCTGAATATGGTGTTTTGACGTCGATGACCGCATACGCGGGAGTGTTTTGGCGGGACGGTCGCGACTGAAGTCGCTCCTACAAACTTGGGAAAGCCCAGCCATCTTGTAGGAGCGACTTCAGTCGCGACCGCGATGGCCAGCCAGAGTCAGGCGACCGAATGCTCCGGCGTAGCCGTGATGGCACGCAGTCGAGCCAATGCCTCCGGCGCGCGATTGACGTCCTTCCACACGCGTTTGAAGACGCCGCGTAGCGACGGTTTGAGATGAGCCAGTGTTTCGGAAGGCTGTGCTCCGAGTAGAGCAACCACGATGGCATGCATGTGCAGCAACTCAGGCTCCGACAAATAGCCTTGCTGACGCCAGCGCCAACCCATGGTCTGACCGTCGGAATGCTGTGAAAAGCTGAAGCGCGAATTCGAAAGAAAGACACCGAAACCGAGAAAGACCGCGGTCAGGTCTGTTACCGGCTCCCATACTTCCCAGCCACCCGGCGGCGGCTCGGCGAAGTCGGCTGTGCGGTAATGGGCGAGTTCATGCGCAAACGTAGCGATGAGCGACATGGGATCGCTCAGGAGGTTCGGATGATAGGTAATCAGGACGTCCTGTTCGTTAGTGCGGAATGTCCCGGCCGGCGAGTTCGGTGCGTTCTGGACGAGCAAGGCCGGAGCAACGAGCGGATTAGGATCGTCTTCCTGTGCTTCGAGCCGGCATGTCCAGTCGGCCATGCCGGCATGCTGCCTGGTTTGCTGAAATATCGATTCGGCAAACGCGGCTGTAGGAGCCGGTCGCCCAGGGAAGAAAGCGGGTGTCGGAAAGACGATATGTCGCCGACTCAGCGCCTCTAGCCCACCGGTATGCCTGAGCAGCCACGCAAAGCAGGCAAATTGCAGTTCAGTAAGCTCGTCGCCGAGCAGTGTTCCCTTGCGCAACAGTCCGAGCATGTCCTTTCCCCTGGATGTCCGGTGCGCGAGCTTAAGCCAAGGTTCGTATGTCGCGCCAATGCCTTGGACCCAAGGAGCGGGGCCGATCGACAAGTACGGTAGGGGTGCATGCTATCCTCCGCCCCGTCTGGCGCAGCACGCGTCATAGGGGGACTTCCATGGGATTGGTTATTTTTCTGGTCATCGTCGTTGCGATTATTTTTTATGTCGTAGCGCTCTATAACGGTCTGGTGACATCGCGTAACGGTTACAAGAACGCGTTCGCACAGATCGACGTGCAGCTGACGCGTCGCCACGATCTGATTCCCAACCTGGTCGAGACGGCCAAGGCCTATCTGGCGCATGAGCGCGAGACGCTCGAGGCGGTGGTGAAGGCGCGCAATATGGCGGTGACCGATCTGTCCGGCGCCAAGGCCAATCCGGGTGATCCTTCGGCGATGCAGCAGCTTGCCGGTAGCGAAAATGCCTTGACGCAGAGCCTGGGCCGGTTGTTCGCGTTGAGCGAAGCGTATCCGGACCTCAAGGCCAATCAGACGATGATGCAGCTCTCCGAAGAGCTGACCTCGACCGAGAATCGCGTGGCGTTTGCGCGTCAGGCGTACAACGACGCCGTCATGACGTACAACAACCGGCGCGAGGTTTTTCCGGGTTCGTTCGTCGCCAACAGCTTCAGTTTTCAGCCGGCCGAACCGCTCGCCCTTGAGAATCCGGCGGCACGCGAAGCTCCCAAGGTTTCCTTCAGCTGATCGACCCGGCCCTCGCGCTGGCGCGTGACGGCCGCCCTGGGGAAACGCGATGGATTTCTTCGCTCAACAAGCGCGCGTGCGCGGCAGCAGCCGTCGCATGGTGTTGCTGTTCGTGCTGGCCGTGGTGGCGATCGTCGTTACGGTGGATGCCGTGGTCTGGGTCATGATGGCGCGCCACGGGCTGGCCCATACGGGCTGGGCCAGTCGCCGGCTGTTGCCGCTGACCACGATCGGCATGCTGCTGGTGATCGGCGGATGCGCGATGTATCGCATCATGAGTCTTTCGAGCGGCGGCAAGGCGGTTGCCGAGAACATGGGCGCGGTGCGCGTTTCGCCCGACACGCACGATCCGCAGCTGCGCCTGCTGCGCAATGTGATCGAAGAGGTGGCCATCGCATCGGGCTCGCCGGTGCCGGACATCTATCTGATGCAGGACGAGCCGGGCATCAATGCATTTGCCGCCGGCTACTCGGTGTCGGATGCGGCTATCTGCGTGACGCAGGGCTGTCTGGACAATCTCACTCGCGATGAACTGCAGGGCGTAATTGCGCACGAGTTCAGCCATGTGCTCAATGGCGATATGCGGCTCAATATTCGCTTGATCGGTTTGCTGTTCGGCATCATGGCCTTGGCGGTGATCGGCAGGCAGCTGCTTAATTTCGGCAATGTCCGTTTTGGTCGCCGCGGTTCGGACGGCCGGGTCTGGGTGATCGGCCTGGCGCTGCTCGCCGTCGGCTATATCGGTTATTTCTTCGGCCGGTTGATCCAGGCGTCGGTGGCTCGTTCGCGCGAGTCGCTGGCGGATGTTTCGGCGGTGCAGTTCACACGGCAGACCCAGGGCATTGCCGGTGCATTGAAAAAGATCGCGGCTTTGGGTGACGGTTCGCGCCTGCAGGCGGCCAATCGTCACGAAGTCGCGCACATGTTGTTTGGCGAATCCGATGCGCCGGGATTCTTTGACGGCTTGTATGCGACGCATCCGCCGTTGATGAAGCGTATTCGCAGTCTCGATCCGAGTTTTCGCGAATCCGAGCTGGAAACGATTTTCAGCGCAATGCAGGACGCGGAGGCCGCGCGTGCCCAGGCACTGGAGCGCGAGCCCGAGGCAGCGGCATCGCCTTCGAACCCGATACCGTTCACGCTGGGTGCCGCGGTCGCCACCGCGCCTTTGCTGACCGAGCCTGGTGGCAGCGGTGGTGAGGCGGGTGCGGCGACCGCGGTATCGCCAGCCTCGTCGGCAGCCTTGATCCAGGCGACCAAGCAATCGGAGTCGGCGCTGGCGCTCATGTTTGCCATTGTCCTGTCGCCGCAGGAGGCATTGGCGGCGACGCAGCGTCGCTCGATCGCGAGTGCGTTCGGCGACGACATGCAATACGCCGTTGCCGGATTGGCGGAGCAGGTGAAAAGTCTCGCGCCCGGCAAGCGCATGAGCCTGCTTGCCTTGTCTTTCCCGGTACTCAAGCAGTTGCCGGAGGGGCGCCTGCAGACCTTTTTGAGTACGTTGGAAACCGTCACGCGAACCAACAGTCAGGTCGGTCTGGAAGACTACTGCCTGGCAAGGTTGATGCGATTGCAGTTGTCCGAAGCCCTGCATCCGCGCAGTGCTCCCGTCGATGGTCAAAGGAAACTACCCGCATGTATCGCGAGTGCTTCGTTCGTTATCGCCATCGTCGCCGCGCATGGCAGCAGCGACGATGCGGCTGCACGGCGCGCATGGCTACTGGCGATGACCGATGCTTTTCCGGGTAACGCACAAGTCTGGCAAACACCGCCCCTGGACTGGCAGCAGGCCCTGGATCGCGCGCTGGGTGAACTCGACGGCTTGATGCCGGCGGCCAAGGAAATCTTTATCCAGAGTCTGGTTCGCGCGATCCGCGCCGACGACAAGATCACGCCCGAAGAAATGGCCCTGCTGCGGGTGATCTGCGCCAGTCTTCATTGCGTCATGCCGCTGCATTAATACGTATCGGGCGCCTTTTCGGCGGGCCGCAAGCTCTTGCTGTTGTATGAGGATATCCTCATATATCTATAATGCGGCATTTCCCCAATCCCCGGAGATGCCGCTGATGTCCCGTACCGACGTTGTTATCAAGACCCGCGATGGAAACTGCCCGGCCTCGTTGTTCACGCCGGCCGGCACCGGCCCATGGCCTGCCGTCGTTTTCTATATGGACGGCCTGGGCATTCGCCCGGCGCTGTGGGACATGGCTCAGCAACTGGCCGATACCGGCTATGCAGTGCTGCTGCCGGATCTCTACTACCGCGAGGGTGGCTACGAGCAGATGGTGCCGGCCAAGGTGTTCGCCGATCCCAAGCAGCTGGAAAATCTGATCCGCATGGTCGGCACCCTAAGCCGTGACCGCAAAGTCTCCGATAGCGTGGCCTTCATCGAGTTTCTGAAGGGGCGTTCGGAGGTCAAAGGCGAGCGTTTTGGCGGTATCGGCTACTGCATGGGCGGCAACGTCGCGCTGACGGTCGCGGGCGAATACAAAGATGCATTCGCCGCCATCGCTTCGTTCCACGCCGGCGGCCTGGCGACGGATCAACCCGATAGCCCGCACCTTTTCGTCAAGGGCATCACCGGTCGCGTCTATGTCGCAGGTGCGGTGGAAGATGCGCACTTCACCGATGCACAGAAGGCCGAACTCGGAAAGGCGCTTACCGTTGCGGGCGTCGAGCACATCGTCGAAACCTATGCCGGCGCGCACCATGGTTTTGCCGTGCCCGATCACCCGGCATTCAATGTCGAGGCGGCCGAGCGTCACCGGCAGGCGCTGGCCAGGCTGTTTGGCGAAGCGCTGGCGGCCTGATAGCGGTACTTGCATAAAGGGGGCGGCGATTGCGCCGTCCCCGACGCGGCTCGGGTCAGCTGCCGCAAAAAACTATTTACGCGATTTATACGATGCAAGCGGTTTTGCGATAGCGCATCTTTATGCCGCCGCGCTTCATCATATCGGCATGGCGATCCTACAAGGCTCCTACACCGGTATGCGCAGTATTGGATTCATTGCGGCAGCTGATCTGTTTCTGTTGGCACTTTTCGAATTGCTGCACGCCGATGGCGGTGACGCCAACATGTGGCGTGGCATCGCTTTGAGTGCGCTTTATCTATGCGTCTGTCTCGGGCGCCGGCGAGCGACGTCGTCCTCGCCATCATCGATCGCCGCCGGGTTTTCGCACCGCCTGATCAAATAGCGTTTCGACGTGCAGAAGGCTTGCAGCCGGGAGCCTCAAGCCGGGTAAGCGGGCAGCGACTGCGTGCCGAAGGGCACCGGCTGCAAACCTTCTGCACGTTGGGTATCAGGCCTTGGTGACGGATAGCGAGCGCCTTGCAGCTACTCCGTGACAAGCGACAACAGGTTTTCGGGTGGCAGCCCGGCGCCGCGGCGCTGCAGGATCGCCTCGATGCGCTTGCCGACCCAGCCTCGGTCGTCATTGCTTGCACCTTCCAGCAGGTTGCCGGCCAGGCCGGAAAATTCCATCCAGAATTCCGGCTTATCGGGATATTCCTTGAGCAACACGACGACGCTTGCATCGAGGTGAGCTAGATCTTTTTCGATCGTCTCTCGGGTCTTCGGCATACATGGCTCGTTGTCTGGGTGGTCAGGGCATGCCAAGGCGTTGCCCGGGCAAAACCATGCCCTCCACCATACGCCTTGCGCGGCGATTTTTCCGAGCGGTCAGCTGCCTTTTTTCTTCAACCGATAGGTCGAAAGGCGCACGACATTGTCCGGCAGCGGTGCTTCCTGGCGCGCACGTTCCGCGAAACGTTCCGAATCGGCGACCAGGGTTGCCAGGAAGCGTTCCTGGGTGATCTGTTCGGGACGGGCGTACCACCGGGAAAGTGCGTGCAGGTCGCGTGGTAGCGCTTCGGCGATCGGCAGGAACGTGTAGTCGTCATTCATATAACGGATGTCCTCTATCCGAAGGTGGGTGCCGGGCTACCGCGTTCTAGTGTCTGCTGGAAGGGACATCGACGTACGGCACATTGCGTTTGTCCGATTTACCCAGCGATGCCGCCTCATCGATCGCGGCCATGGCGTTGTCGTGCCATGGGGTGGAACCGAAGCGCCCCGGCACCGTGGAACCGTCGAGCGTGAGTCGCCACTTTCCTCGCCATAAACCGAGCAGGTTCGGGCCGTCCGCCCAAACTTCGACCAGGACAGTGGACATACAGCTCCCTCGCACGATCTCGTTCGATCGTGCTTTCAAATGAAATCGATGCAACGCCAGCCGCGGCGATCCCCTAAGAGCGGGACGCCGGAGATCGACTTAGCGCGGGCGCCGCGAATTGGGCGGCAGCGGACGCGGCGGTGGCGTACCCGGGTGAGAAGGATCGCGCCGCATATGGCCAATGGGGACATACACAGCTTTCTCGCTGGGCTTGCCCAGCGACGGCCCCTGATAGATCGAGTGGATGGTTTCGAGCGTCAGCGACTTCGGCGGTCGGGTCATAAGCTTGCCTCTATGAAGGATCGCCCTTTGCAGGCAACTCAGAGGCATGAGATGGATGTGCTGTCTGAGGCGTCGAGCAAGCGATGGTGGCCCGACGTATCCCCCAGACTCCTCGCTTGGCCGTTATGCCGATGTTATTCGATGCGTGGCAGGGACTTAGAAAACACTCCGCCTTCAGCCCGGCGATTTTCGCTTGCGCAACCGCTTGGCGTTGCTCTTGGCGCGTTCGCCAAAGGGTTTCATGCCTGCATCGACGATCCGTGCCGCGTCGCCCCATGCGCCGGACGCCGCCTGCGCCATGGCGGCACCGTCGAACTGGCCGTGCATGGTCCAGCCCGGTTGTTCGATCCATCGCATCGTCGCCGACCAATACGCATCGCCGGTCATGATGGAGATCGCCAACAGAGAGTCCTGCGCGGCATCGAGTTTCTCTCCCACCATGCGCTGCAGCTCACGCTGATCCGAGGCCGATGGCGTCGCTCCCATGCTGCCCATCCATTGGCTGCGTCGCGCGATGACTTCGCCCGAAGCGATCATCATGTCGGCGGTACGGATGCCGACGTTCCACCAGGCCAACCAGGGATGGGTGAGCTTAGGGGTCTTGCGAGGGGGGCGCGCTGGCATGGCGCGGACCTTAGCAGGCTTGGCGGGAATTAGCTTTAATTGTTCCGACACAGCTGCGCGAATGGATCGAGCAGCTGCGTCGGAACATCGGGCGCGGATGGCTATTGCGCTCAGTTTTGCCAGCTCTGCGCGGTTTCGATCGCAAAATCGCGATAGGAACGCGGCGCCCGCCCAAGCAATGCGGTCAATCGCTCAATATCGGTGGCGCTGCCTGCCGCACCGTCTTGTTGATATCGGCGCATCATCAGCCGCAGGTCGTAAGCCTTCCAGCTCGGCGCTACCGCCGCCAGCTGCTTCTCGAATGCATCGAGATCGTCGCCGAGGTAACGCACGGGGCGTGAAAGCGCGTCGGCCCATATCTCGGCAAGCGTCGCGCCATTCAAGCTATCGGGGCCAACCAGTTCGTAGAGCTCGCGCGGCAGCGGCGCACCGGCATGTGCGCGACGCAACAGCTCTTTCACCGCCGCGTCGGCGATATCGCCGGTATCGATCATCGACACGCCTTTGCCGCCGACAGGCGACACATACAGACCAGCGCCGAGCAGCGGGCCCTTCAGCGTGACATCGTTCTGGAAGAAATACGACGGACGCAAAATGGTGGCCGGCAGATCGAGCTGCTCGATCATGCGTTCGACGGCATGCTTGGCGGTGAAATGCGGTACGTCGGTGTAGACATCGCTACGTGTCACCGAGAGATAGACGATGCCGCGTACACCGGCTTCGCGAGCGAGGCTAAGCGTGTTGATCGCCTGGGTCAGTTCATCGGACCCGTTGGGCACCAGAAGAAACAGGCTGCTGACACCTTGCAATGCAGCGCGCATCGCCTCGACGTCCATCAGATCGCCTTTGACTGCAGTGACACCTTGCGGAAAGCGTGCCTTTTCCGGCGAGCGAGTGAGTGCGCGCACATCGGCGCCGCTGGCGGCAAGTTTCGCGATCACCTGGGAGCCGATCGTACCGGTGCTACCTGTAACGAGAATGGTCATGAGAGTTCTCCTGAGAAAGCATATGAATGGGGCATCCCACAACCGCGATCGTTCGTTCCTGAGGCGGTGTGTTGTCCCTTGAGGCCTATGCTAGGCGTTTCACTGGCGGTGCATAGACGCTAAGATCGGGACAGGTCGTCTCATATATGGAACTGCCTTATGGATCTGTCGGCGTTGTCGCTTTTCAACCTGGTCGCTACTCACGGTGGTTTTGGCCGTGCCAGTCGCGCCACCGGCCAGCCCAAGGCCACCTTGTCCCGGCGCGTGCGCGAGCTGGAAGAAAGTCTCGGTGTACGTCTGATCGAGCGCGGTTCGCACTCGCTTCGGCTTACCGATGAAGGCGCGCTATTGCATGCACGTACCGAAAGCCTGCTCGGAGAAATCGCCGAAGTCGGTCAGGATGTCAGTGCGGGTCCGGGGCGTGCACGCGGACGATTGCGCGTAAGCGCGCCGGTATTCTTCGCGCATTCGGCGATGGGTCGTGTTGCCGCGGGTTTTGCAGCGGCCTATCCCGAGGTGCAATTGGAAGTGATTGCGGAAGATCGCTTTACCGATCTGGTCGAGGACGGCTACGACATCGTCATCCGCGTCAATCCACGGCGCGACGAAAACCTGGTCGGCCGTTGCTTTCTCAAGGCGCCATTGATCGTTGTTGCGTCCGCATCCCTGCAGAAACCCAGGCAGGCGACCGGCAAACGCGCGGCGGAAACCGTTCCGGCGATACTGCGAGCCGGCATGCCTGAGCCGGCCGTATGGAATGTGACCGACGGCCGCAGGGACCTCAGCTTTCATCCCCGCGGCATCATGTGGTTTTCCACGCCGCTGCTGATCCGCGATGCGGTACGTGCCGGTGCGGGTGCAGCCCTGCTGCCACGCTCCGTCCTCATCGACGAACTGGCCAGTGGCGAACTCGTCAGTTGGGGCACCGCCAGGGAAGGGCATGTCGAAGCCTGGGTGCTGCATGCATCGAGACGTCTGGTCAGTCCTAAGGTGAACGCGTTTGTGAACTATCTTTGTGATTTTTATGCGGAGGCTTCGCATCAGCCGCCGCCGCATCGGACGTGATGATGCCTTGCGGACCGAGTTGGGATGGATAGTCCACGTTCCAATCCGGTCGGCTGTCGGTGGTGTGTTGAGTGCCTGCCGATGGCGAATATTGTTGGCTGGCGTTTGCGGACTGGGCATGAAGGGTCGTCAATGCGCTGACCATCATTGCGGCTCCGATCAGTAAGGCTCGGGCCGTTGTTATCTGCTTGCTGCTTTTCATGTTTGGTTTTCCGTCGATAAGTGGCCACCACTGCGGCCGGCGTGCCTAGTAGGCCGCTTCGACTTATCTCGGATGTGTCATGTGTGCCGCGAAAGGGCGTCGAAATGTATCGCTGTAGGAGGTTCATACACTCCGATACAAATCGAATGGTTTGAGGTGCGTTGAAAGCCCCCTCACCCCAACCCTCTCCCCCGGCAAAGCCAGGGGAGAGGGGGCCTACTGAGGGTGCCTCAATGTTTCGCACTTGCACAACCTGACTCCCTCTCCCCTGGCTTTGCCGGGGGAGAGGGTTGGGGTGAGGGGGCGCTCTTGCACGAACACCTCAATAATCGTAACTCGCACTCAACCGCACATAACGCGGTTGCTGCCGCTCAACCGCCGAGCCATACAACGGATCCGGCGTCCCAGGCGAAATCTGGAAATACGGATACGCATTGAGAATCGTCTGCGAGTTGAACACGTTGAAGATGTTCAACGAAAACGCCAGCTTGCCTTCGCCGAATGCCGGGCGATAGGTGCCGCCCAGATCCACCTGCTTGTTCCACGGCAGGCGATGCGTGCCTGGCGGCGACGGCTGGCCGCCGCACCAATGATAGAAACTGCCATAGCCGTCCGGATCGGTCTGTTGCGGGCCGTAATAACCAAGGCAATTGCGCGGGTTGCCGGAGACCAGCTGGATGTTTCCGGAGACCTGCCATTCCGGCGTGATCTGGTAATAGCCGAACAGCTTGATCTGATGCGTATGGTCGTTGCTCTGCGCGCCATTGCTGAAGGACATCAGCGCGGGGAAGTCCCAGTCGATGCTGGTCGATGCCGCCGTCTGCTGGATATCCGAGCGCAACTGTCCTTCGGTGTCGCCGTAGCTGCGCGAGAAAACGTAATCGATCTTGCCGTACCAGGTGCCGTCGAAGGGATGTTCGAGAAAGGCTTCGAGCCCGTAGTACTTGCGCTTGAGCGTCGGGAATCCCATCTCGACATTGCTCAGCGTAACGTTGCGATACGCGCCGGTGTTGTCCACGACGGTAAACGTATTGGCGCGGCCGGGATTGATCAGGTAGCAGCTATTGGTCGCCTTGACGTCGTAGCCCAGGGCAGCCGCCTTGTTTTCGATCGTCGGCACATCGCAGTAGTCGTCGATCCCGCTGCGCAAGACACGTTGTGTCAGCTTGGCGCCATAGACCCATTGGCTGTCGATCGACTTGGTGAAGCCGAGGATGAACTCGTCCTGGTACTCGGGCTTGAGATTCTGCGCGGTCACCGTTTTGGGATCGGGTAGCACGCCATAGGTATTGTTCGGCGAAACCGCGTTGGAGAACGGCGTCAGGCCGGTCGGCGTGCCGTCCGCCGCGATACCCGAGTAAGTGAAATACTGCTGTGTGGCCACGTACGCGCCGGCGGCGTTGAGTGCAGGATTCAAGGGCAGGCCAAGGTAGTAACGGCCGGCATTGCCGTAGACCTTGAAGCTGGCATCGCCATTGACGTCCCAGCTGAAGCCCAGTCGCGGTGCCCATTGCGGCCGTGTCTGGCGGATATACGACTGCGCGTCGGCGTTGTAGTCGGTGAACTGATCGTTGCGCAGGCCCAGCGACAGCAGCCAGCGATCGTTGAGTTGCCATTTGTCTTCGATGTACTGCGCGCGTTGTGCCGAGCGCACACTGGCGATCGAACTGTTGACGTACTGGATCGCGTAATAGCCCGAACCGCCATTGGGATAGTTGGCCGGCGCACCGACGCCAAGGTTGGGAATCAAGGCGACACCGGGCGTGGTCGTATAGGCGTAATCCCAGTAATAACCGGGGCCCGAGGTCTGGCTGCCTTGCGCGATCGCGCGCGAGTTCTGGTTATCCAGGCCCACCGAGATCGTGTGAGCGCCGAGCTGGTAGCTCAGGTCGATGCGCAGATTGTTGCTGGTGTCGTGACGATCGGCGTTGTACAGCGAACGCGTGATCTGCCGGTTGCCGATCGAGGTGCCGCCGTTCAGGGCAGGGTTCTGGTTCTGGATATCGGCCAGATACGTCAGACTGCCGTCATAGCCGCCCGGCGCGTCGTAGTTGACGTTGTTCATCTTGCCGTAGCTGGCGCTGAAGGTCAGTGCGTCGGTGATGTAGCTGGTGAATTTTGCCGTATAGATATCGCCACCGGTCTTGATGTTGTCGGCGTAGTTGATGAAGTCGCCACGCTGCAACGTGTTGTAGTTGTAGCCGTAGACACTGCCCGACGTGCTCTTCTTGTTCGACGCGCCGGTCACTTCAAGAATATTGCTGTCGGTAATGTTCCAATCGAGCTTGCCGTACCACTTGGGCAGACTGTCGTGGTAACGCACATAAGGCTGAGCGTCGGACACATTGTTTACCGTGGTGCCGTCCTGCCGCGATGCTTCGGCGGCAAGAAACAGGAACAGCTTGTCCTTGATCAGCGGGCCGCCGACATAGGCGTCATAGGTCGTGGTCCATTGGCGATTCTTGCTGTTGGGCGCATAAAGATTGCCGGCTATCGGCGAGGCGGGCAGGCCTTGCGTGTAGAACGTATCGGTGCCATCGGCGCGTGCAAATTCCGGCTCCCACAACACCTGCGCGCCAAAATGCCACTCGTTCGTGCCGCGCTTGCCAACCATGTTGATAACGCCGCCATCGGAGCGACCGTATTGCGCGCTATAGCCGCCGGTATAGATTTCCTGCTGATCGATCGCGCCATACGGCAGCGTGATGCCGCCCAGGCCGCGTTGCGGATCGGTCGTATTGAATCCGTTGATGTAATAAGCGTTCTCGCTGGCGGCGGAACCGCCGAAACTGACCAGCGACTGTCCGGTGCGTCCGGTATAGCCGCCGCTGTTGTTCACCACGCCCGGTGCCAGCAGCGCAATGGCTTCGGCCGAGCGGCCCAGGGGCAAACGAGCCAGCTCCTGCGAGGTCACCACGGTACGCGAGTCGACACTGGTCACGTCGATCGGCGGGATGGCCGTCGCATTGACCGATACGCCGCCGAGATCCTTGGTTTCGGGAGCCTGGAAGGAAACTTCCGTGCCGGTGCCGACGCGCAGGCTTACGTCCGGGCGTGAGTCGACCACGTTGCCATCGCGCAGCAGCGATACGGAATAGGTACCGACCGGCAGTTCGGAAGCTACGTAGCGTCCGCGAGCATCCACGTTGACGACGCGGGTGATGCCGGTCGAGCCCTTGATCTGCACCGATTCGCCGTTGCCGGTGGGAACCTGGCCGAAGATGCTGCCGGTGGTGGACTGCGCATGTGCGGCTGGCGCAGCAACAGCCAGGGCAGCGGCGATAACAGCGGCGCTCGCTTTGAGCTTGGGTAGATAAGTAGTTTTCAAGGCCATTCTTCGAACTGGGGGAGGGCAGCGATACATGTCGCCGATCAATCAAGCTGCCAAAGCCATCCCTGCCGCCGTGCCGTGGGCAGGGCGCTGGCGCACTCGTCGTGATTGCTGCGATGCAGCGTGACGTAAACGTAACATGTCACGACAGGCGTATAGATGGCTAAACGACATGACTTGTCCGCATGTCGATAGAACGGGGGGTTCTTACGGTGCGCCTGAAAAGCCCCCCTCACCCCAGCCCTCTCCCCCGGCAAAGCCAGGGGAGAGGGAGTTCCACTGAGGCAGTCTCAATGTTTCGTACTTGCGCAACCTGGCTCCCTCTCCCCTGGCTTTGCCGGGGGAGAGGGTCGGGGTGAGGGGGCGCAAGATGTGATGCGAAGCGAGCCTTTAGCTCTCAATCGGCATACTCAAGCCTCGGATACCAATGCGGATCACGCCCCTCAGGCGTCATATCCAGCACCGTCCAGATCGGCATCAAGTCGGGCGCGCCACGCGGATCCTGCCCAGGATCGGACGTCTCCAGTCCCATCTCGCCGGCCCAGAAATGCCGGATAGTCCCATCGCGCCGGGTAAACACATTGACCGTGGCATCGTCGCCGCCATCCTTGCTCATGCCGTGATAGTCGCGGCTGAAATGGCCGTTCGTATCGGAGTACAGGTGAAGGCCACGCCAGCCACGCTGCTGCTTGAACGCAAGCAGGCGATCGATCGGCGATCGCGCGACGACCGCCAGCGCAATGTGCTGCTCCATATCGCGGGCTTCGCCATCCCACGCGCTGAGCATCGACGTACACATCGGACACGGACGTTCACGCTGAGGGCCGAACATGAAACTGTAGACGACCAGGGTCTGCTTGTTGCCGAACAGCGCCGCGAAATCGCAGGGGCCGTTTTCGTCTTCAAAGCGATAGTCGCCGCTGACTTCGCCCCCGGGCGGCAGGGCGCGTCGTTGTTCCGCGACACGTTCGATATGTCGCCGCAGTTCGATTTCTTCGGCCAGCAGGGCATTGCGCGCCTGGCGGTATGCATCGCTTTCGTTGGGAAAGGTCGTGCCGTTGCGCTTGGCAAGCTCAATAGCAGGAATAAGAGGTGAGGTATGCGCCATGAACGATCTCCAGTGGAAGACGGGCGCCAGCAGTCACAGCGGACGCCCTGTCTATCCGACGAATGGGAGACCGGGAAATCGACATATCAGACCAGCATCGATCCCAGGGTGAGCAAGCAGGCCAGCGAGCAGGCGGTGAACAGGCTACGCAGCAGCAGGTTCTCGAATTTCATGATCGTTCTCCGTGAGTGGTTGGGCTTTCACGGTAGAGATGGCAAGGGGCGTGCCAAGGTTTAAAAGAGCCAAGAAACCGCATGGTTGAGCCATTTCACGGAAGATGGCCTGGCTGCTGTCCGGCGTCCGCGGACAACCCGGCAACTGACCGGACAGGGGATGGCGGACAGTTACCGGGTTTTGCGGACACTTGAGCCGTTCAGACATCCTTGCTGAATGCGCGATATGCGGCCAGCGTATCGAGCGATTCGCGCAGCAGCTTGATCTTTCCCTCCCGCATGACCAGCCGCCCGGCATACGTCTGGCGATACAACTTCCCGGTAGAGAGCACCTTGGCCTCGATACTGTATTCGGCAAAGACCTGGTCCGCCGTTTCGATCAGGATCTGCACGTTCTTGAAGCGGAAGTCCGGAACGTTGGTCAGCAAGCCGGCAATGAATTTCTCGATAGCGGCCGGCCCCTGTGCACGTGCATCGATGCCCATGGACGAAAGTGCCGGCAGTTCGAGGATGCCATCCTCGGCGAACAAGGCGGCGACCGCCGCCGGATCCTGGATTTCCGACAGATAGGCTTGCAATAGCTGAGTGGGAGTTTTCATGACAGTTTCCTTGGGTTGCGGCTTATGCCGTTGGCGATAAGTTAGGCCGCACCCTTTGTCTGATAAAGTCGATACAACGCTCTTCTTTATCCACCTGCATGGACAATTGTCATGGATCAGTTGCTGGCTATTCGTGCGTTTGCCCGCGTCGTCGAAGCCGGCAACTTCACCAAGGCGGCCGATTCTTTGCAGCTTCCCAAGGCCACAGTCAGCAAGCTGGTACAAACGCTGGAAACGCATCTGGGCGTGCAATTGCTTCAGCGCACGACACGGCGCGTGACAGTGACGCCGGACGGCGCGACGTACTACGAGAAAAGCGCGCGGGTCATCAAGGAACTGGAAGACATCGACGGGAGTTTCAGCGCTGCACAGTCGCGTCCGCGCGGTCATTTGCGTGTCGATCTCGGCTCGTCGGTGGCCGATCGCCTGCTGATACCGGCGCTGCCGGATTTCCTCGCCCGCTACCCCGACATACGTATCGACCTTGGTGTATCCGATCGCCATGTCGACCTGATCGGCGACAACATCGACTGTGTGATCCGCGGCGGCGTGCTCACAGATCCCGGCCTGGTCGCGCGAACGATCGCACACGCACGATGGATCACCTGCGCCTCGCCCCATTACATCGACAGGTACGGCGTGCCGCGGCACCCCGAAGACCTCGATACACCGGCACATCGGGTGGTGAATTATCTATCGGCGCGCACGGGGCGCATTCTGCCGATGCGCTTCGAGAAAAACGGCCGTCGGTTTGAGATCGCTGCGCGACATGTTGTCGGCATCAACGAGAGCAACACCCATTTCGCCGCCGGCCTGGCCGGCCTTGGCGTTATCCAGACCTTCGCGTTCGTCGCACGCGATGCCGTCGCGCGCGGTGAGCTGCGCGAGGTCCTGTCGACATGGCGTCCCAAGCCCTATCCGCTCCACCTCGTCTACCCGCCGAATCGTCATGTGTCCAATCGGTTACGCGTGTTTATCGATTGGGTGGCGGAACGATTCGAATCGCAGCTTTCCGGTTAAAAGCGCAAGAACCGAGTTTTGGCATGGTCTGAAACAGGAAAACGCTGCTCGTTGACATAAGTTTTACGGTAATTCCGTCGGCGCGAGTCATACTCGTACAACGCATGCCATGGCTTCCCTCAGCGAGCTGGATCGCTCGCACGGGATGACAGGTAGCGTCCCCTCGACGAGGGCGTCACTGAAATCTTATTTCGTAGAACTTAGCTAAGTTGATCTTCCCAAGGAGATTGCCATGTCTAACGAAGCAAAGTGTCCGTTCAACCACGCCGCCGGTGGCGGTACCACGAACCGCGACTGGTGGCCTAAACAGCTGCGGCTCGACCTGCTCGCTCAGCACTCCAGCAAATCCGACCCGCTCGACCAGGGCTTCGACTACGCCAAGGCGTTCAAGAGCCTCGACCTGGCGGCGGTGAAGAAGGATCTTGCGGCGCTGATGACCGATTCGCAGGACTGGTGGCCCGCGGACTTCGGGCACTACGGCCCGCTATTTATCCGCATGGCCTGGCACAGCGCCGGCACCTATCGCATCGGCGACGGACGTGGCGGCGGCGGGCGCGGTCAGCAACGGTTCGCGCCACTGAACAGTTGGCCGGATAACGTCAGCCTCGACAAGGCGCGCCGCCTGTTGTGGCCGATCAAGCAGAAGTACGGCCAGAAGATTTCCTGGGCCGACCTGTTCATCCTCAGCGGCAACGTTGCGCTTGAGACCATGGGCTTCAAGACCTTCGGTTTCGCCGGCGGGCGCGAGGACACCTGGGAACCGGATCTGGATGTCTACTGGGGCAACGAGAAAACCTGGCTGGGCGGCGATGTTCGCTACGGCAAGGGCGCGGCCGGCGACGCAGACGGCGAAGGCGTGATCGTGGCCGACGAAGAGTTGCACGGCAGCGAGAGCAGCCGTACCGACAGCGGGCGCAACCTCGAGAATCCGCTGGGCGCGGTGCAGATGGGCCTGATCTACGTCAATCCGGAAGGTCCGGATGGCAATCCGGACCCGCTTGCCGCGGCGCACGATATTCGCGAGACCTTCGGGCGCATGGCGATGAACGACGAGGAGACCGTCGCACTGATCGCGGGCGGCCATACCTTCGGCAAGACGCATGGTGCCGGACCCGCCGACAATGTCGGGCCCGAACCGGAGGCCGCCGACCTCGAACACCAGGGCCTGGGCTGGAAGAACAGCTTCGGTACCGGCAAGGGCGGCGACACGATTACCAGTGGCCTGGAGGTCACCTGGACTGCCACGCCGACGAAATGGGGCAACGGCTTCTTCGAGAACCTGTTCGGCCACGAGTGGGAACTGACCAAGAGTCCCGCCGGTGCCAATCAGTGGGTTGCCAAGGATGCCAAGGCAACCATTCCGCATGCGCATGATCCGTCGAAGAAGCTGCTGCCGACGATGCTCACTACCGACCTTTCGCTACGCTTCGATCCGATCTACGAGAAGATCTCGCGTCGCTTCCTGGAACATCCCGAGCAATTGGCTGACGCTTTCGCCCGCGCCTGGTTCAAGCTGACCCATCGCGACATGGGGCCGCGCGCCCGCTATCTGGGCCCGGAAGTGCCGAGCGAAGAATTGACCTGGCAGGATCCCATTCCGGCCGTCAATCACCCATTGGTCGACGCGCAGGACATCGCTTCGCTCAAGCAGAAGATCCTGGCATCGGGATTGTCCGTTTCGCAGCTGGTGTCGACGGCCTGGGCATCGGCATCGACGTTCCGCGGTTCCGACAAGCGTGGCGGCGCCAATGGCGCACGCATTCGCCTGGCGCCGCAGAAGGATTGGGAAGTCAACCAGCCTGAGCAACTGGCGAAGGTGCTCAAGACCCTCGAAGGTATCCAGAGCGAGTTCAATAGCGCGCAGTCTGGCGGCAAGAAGATCTCGCTGGCCGACCTGATCGTGCTGGGCGGCAGTGCCGGTGTCGAACAGGCGGCGAAGAACGCGGGCCATTCGGTGACCGTTGCTTTCACGCCGGGTCGTGCGGATGCTTCGCAAGCGCAGACCGATGTGACGTCGGTGGCGGCACTCGAACCGATCGCCGACGGCTTCCGCAATTACCTCAAGGGCAAGTACCGCGTCCCCGCCGAAGCGTTGCTGATCGACAAGGCGCAATTGCTGACACTGACGGCGCCGGAAATGACGGTGCTCATCGGCGGCTTGCGTGTCCTGAACGTGCATGCCGGTAAGGATGCGCACGGGGTATTCACGCAGAAACCGGAAGCACTGACCAACGACTTTTTCCGCAACCTGCTCGACATGGGGACGGAATGGACGCCGCGCTCGGCCGGAACAGGTGTGTTCGAGGGGCGTGATCGCAAGACCGGTGCGGCCAAGTGGACCGGTACCCGCGTCGATCTGGTCTTCGGTTCGCATGCTCAGCTGCGCGCATTGAGCGAAGTCTATGCAAGCGCGGACGCGCAGGAGAAATTCGTCCGTGACTTCGTCGCGGCCTGGGTCAAGGTGATGAACCTGGATCGGTTCGATCTTGCCTGATTGGGAAGGGTAATCCGCTCCGACGGTGGCTGAGTCAGCCACCGTCGGAGTTCTCCATCGCTAATCTCTAAAACCCACTCCTAACCGTCGTCCCGGCGAAAGCCGGACAAGCGCTTGCGCGCAGAACGCCCGAAGGAGCGAGCGAAGCGAGTAACCCAGTGCCTTGCGCTTCAACGTACTGAAGGCGCTGGACCCCGGCCTTCGCCGGGGCGACGATGGAAACAGAGGTTATTCGCGCTTTCCATTAGTCGACTCTTTGCTTCGACACGCTGGTTTTAGGCACAAGACATGCCTTTTCCAAAAACCTCTCCTGTCCGTCGTCCCGGCGAAGGCCGGGACCCAGTGCCTTGCACTTCAACGTACTGAAGGCGCTGGACCCCGGCCTTCGCCGGGGCGACGATGGAAACAGAGGTCATTCGCGCTTTCCATTAGTCGACTCTTTGCTTCGACACGCTGGTTTTAGGCACAAGACATGCCTTTTCCAAAAACCTCTCCTGTCCGTCGTCCCGGCGAAGGCCGGACAAGCGCTTGCGCGCAGAACGCCCGAAGGGCGGCCCCGAAGGGGCGAGCGAAGCGAGTAACCCAGTGCCTTGCACTTCAACGTACTGAAGACTCTGGACCCCGGCCTTCGCCGGGGCGACGATGGAAACAGAGGTTAGTCACGCTTCCCACTAATCGACTCTTACCTCGACACGCCGGTTAGGCGCGAGACATGCCTTCAACTGCGCGCGAGGACCATCAGGGCAATCTTTTACCGGATTGCTCTCGCCTCGTCCTTCAGTCTGAATCTTGCTCGACGGTAGCCCGTCCGCAACGAGAACATCCTTCACGGCACGCGCCCTGCGCTCGGACAACTGCTGGTTGCCCGCCGTGCTACCGAGGCGATCCGTGTATCCGGTGACGTTGACGCTGTGCACCCGCGCGATGTGCTCATGCAACTGCGTCGCTACCCCGGCCAATGCCTTCTTTCCCTCGGGCGAGATATCCGCCTTGCCAAACGCAAAGAGCGCATCGGCCGAAAGCGTGAACTGCTGCGGCACTTCTTCTTCCCTGGGGGGCTGAGAAACTACTTTCGGTTCTTCAAGCAGGGCAGCGCAGGACTCGGGCTTCCAGTAGAAGCTGCGCGCGACCTTGTCATCGTCGAACAGCACCTTGTACTGACACACCGTCACTTCGTCGCTATCGGGCTTGCGGAAGTTGAACACGTAGTTCCACTCATGTACGCCCCACACGCCTTCGCTGAAATGCGGATAGCCGATCAAGTCGGAGACTTGCTGCTTGTTGAGGCCCGCACGCACTTGCCGCAAATTGCGCAGGTTCGGGAACGTACCGCCCTTGTGCATGGGCGTAACCTTATCGGGTGCCGGCCACACCAGTTCGCCGGCGGAATGACCGTCCTTGGCCACATCGTGGCTGACGTTGCCGCAGGCGGCCAGTGCGAATGTGGCGGCGACCGCCACCGTGATCTGTTTCCATGACTTATGCATATCGATGACTCCTCGATGCTTTCGGGAGGCGCCCCGGCGCATGCGCCGGGCGGCGCCCATTACCAGACCACGCCCGCGCCCACGCCCGCGCCGGCATCGCCGCGCGAGTTGGTGGTGGCGTTGAGCTTGAACACGTAGCGGCCGCTCTCGGTGATGGTGGACACGCCGATGGCGATGCCCGATTCACCGTGGAAACTGCCAAGCGCTACGGCCGCCGAACTCTGGTTGGGCTGATACGCCTGCGGCAGGCTCGCCATCGCCATCGCCGAGGCGATGCCCGCATTGGCGCGATTGCCGATGCGGTTGAGTTCCTGGTCCACGCCTTGGAAGCGTTGGTCGACGTAGTCCTTCGACCAGTTCTTGGCCTCCGCAATCGCATCGTCGAGCTGGCTCACGTTCACCGCATCGGTCGGGTTCACACCATTAGCCACATTGGTGATCGTGCGCTCATGACCTGCCGAGCCCACCGACACCGAATTGGCCTGGGTTGCCTGCGAACCCGTACCGATCGCGACGCTGTTGTCGCCGCTGGCGGTGGAGCCGGAGCCGACGGCCGTGCTGTTGTTGCCCGATGCATTGGAGCCGGCGCCGGCCGCTGTCGAGTTGCTGCCTGTCGACGATGCCGGCGTGGTGTTGTCTGTGCTGGTCTGGAACGTATTGTTCACCGTGGTGGGGCCGCTACCGCCGCCCGGCGGCAGGTTGTTGACGACGTTGGCGAGGTTGTTGAACTGCGTCCACAGCGAGCTCAGCGACTGGTTGGTGGCATACAGCTGCGAGCCGTTGATCGCATCCGTGCTGCCGCCGCTGATACGGCCCGCCGCCAGATTGGTGAGCGTGCGCTCCGCACCTGGGCTGCCTATGCTCACCGTCGACCCCGGTGTCGTGCCGGCGAAGTTGTACGTGACGCCGCCGAGGGTGGTGCTGGCGGTACCCACGGCCGCATCGGTCTGCGATCCGGAACCCAAGGCCACGCTGCTTGCAAAGGCAGCCTGCGATCCGGCACCCAGGGCCAATGCCTGGATGCCATTGGACGTGGCATTGGTGCCGAGCGCGACACCGTCGGCAAGGTTCACGGTGGCGTTCTGACCGATCGCTGTGCCGCCCGGTGCGGTCTGCTGCACGATCGCGCCATTGCCCATGCCGATGCCGTTGTCACCATTCACCGTGGTCTGCGGACCGATGGCAACCGACTCCGCGCCTGCGGCCAATGAATCGGTCGCGGTGGAGTTGGCGTGGAAGTACTTGATCGGCGTGACCGAGAACGAACTCATCGCGCCCTTCAACTGACGCAAGGTCACCGCGTCCTGATCCAGCGTGCCGTCCGCCACGTTGGTGATCTGGCGGAAATCGGTAGCGTTGCCGACCGAGACCGCGCCGAGCAAGTTGCGGTCGGTGGTGTTGTACGGGATGGTGTTGGTGCCCACGGTAATGGAGCCGGAGGTTGGTGCGATGGCCCGGTCGGACACGGCACCCGAGCCCAGTCCCACGCCGCCCAGTACCGAGACGTTCGTGTTCTGGCCCAGTGCGGTGCCGCTGTCCGCGGTAGCCGCGGCGCCGACACCGGCCGCCAGCGCGTTGACGCCGGTCGCGCCGTTGTTGGCGTAGTTGCCGCCCTGCACGCCGTTGTCGTTCACGCTGTAGTAGTGCGTGGTGCTGGCGGCGACGACGTTGCTCAGGTTGTCCACGGCCTGGTTCGTGGCGAACAACTGCGAGCCATTGATCGCATCCGTGCTCGACCCGTTCACTTGTCCAGCCGCCACATTGGTAATCGTGCGCTCATTGCCCACGGTGCCCACGCTTACCGTGCTGGTCGGCGTCGTGCCGGCATAGGCGTAGGTGGTGCCGGCGATGGTGCCGCTGGCCGTTTGCACCACGGCCCCCGTGGCCGAACCGGAGCCCAGTGCCACGTCACCTGCATTGGTCCCGGCGGTCGCACCGTTACCGATCGATACGGCATTGGTCGTGCTGGCGGTAGACACCGGTCCGATCGCCACGCTGTCCGTGCCGGTGGCTTGCGAGTCGGCCAGCGTGGAGTTGGCGTGGAAATACTTGATGCCGCTGCCGTCCACCGCGCCGCCGATCTGGTTGAACACATTCTGCAGCGAGCTATAGGTATTGCCGCCGTAGGTGATGCTGGTGGTCACCGCGCCCGTGGTCGGGTTGTAGGTGGTGCCACCGCCAATGCTCGTGGCGATGGTGTTGCCGAGGTTGGTCACCGTGGTGCCCACCGCAGTCACAGCCTGGTTGGTCGCGAACAACTGCGAACCATTGATCGCATCCGTGCTGGAGCCACTGACACGGCCTGCGGCGACGTTGGTGATCGTGCGCTCATTGCCTACGGTGCCCACGCTTACCGTGCTGGTCGGCGTGGTACCGACAAAGTTGTACGTGGTGCCGTTGATGGTGGTGTTCGCGGTGCCCACGGCTGTCGCCGTGCTGGAGCCGGAACCCAACGCCACATCGCCCACATTCGCGCCGGCGGTGGCGCCGTTGCCGATGGACACGGCATTGGTCGTGCTGGCGGTGGATACCGGCCCGATCGCCACGCTGTTCGTGCCGGCGGCATTGGAGTCGGCCAGCGTGGAGTTGGCGTGGAAATACTTGATGCCCGCGCCATCCACCGCACCACCGATCTGGTTGAATACCTGCTGCAGTGAGCTGTATGTATTGCCGCCGTAACTGACATTGGTGGTTATGGCGCCGGTAGCGGGGTTGTAGGTGGTGCCGCCGCCAATGCTGGTGGCAATCGTATTGCCCAGGTTGGTCACCGTGGTGCCCACCGTATTCACCGCCTGATTGGTCGCAAACAACTGCGAACCATTGATGGCATCCGTGCTGGAGCCGCTGATACGGCCGGCGGCGACGTTGGTGATGGTGCGCTCCGTGTTCAAGGCACCCACGCTCACTGTGCTGGTCGGCGTGGTACCGGCAAAGTTGTAGGTGGTGCCATTGATGGTGGTGTTCGCGGTTTGCACGGCGGCTGCCGTGGTAGAGCCCGAGCCCAGCGCAACATCGTTCGCATTGTTGGCGGTGGCGGCATTGCCGAAGGCCACCGCGCCGGCGGCCAGCGCGCTGCTGTTATTGCCCAGCGCTACCGAACCGACGCCTTGCGCATTGTTGGTATTGCCGATCGCTACCGCACCATCGCCATTGGCGGTGTTGTTGGCACCCATGCCTACGGCGCCGTTACCATTGACCGTGTTCGGATCACCGATCGCTACCGCGCCGTTGCCGTTGGCGGTCTGTCCTTCGCCCAGCGCAATCGCGCCGGTGCCGCCGGTCACTTGTGAGTTGTGACCGCCGGCGATGGAGCCGGTGCCGGCCGCTGCAGCTACGGTGTTGGTGTCGCCGATCGCGATGGTGGAAGCCGCCTGCGCCTTCGATGTAAACCCGAGCGCCAGGCTGTTGGCGGCCGATGCGGCACTTGCTTCCCCCACCGCCACGGCATTACCGGCCGTCGCGGAACTGTTGCCCAATGCGAGGCTGTTCCCACCTGAGGCGACTGTAAAGTTGCCTAGCGCGACAGATCCCACTCCACTGGCAGTGACATCGATGCCTAACGCAATGGCGTTGTTTGCCGTGGCGCCGCTGCCGGCAATGTTGCTGGCACGCGCTCCTATGTACATCGAGTTCAATCCGGTGGCGAGGGCCTGCCTGCCGATCGCGATGGCGTCGCTCTGACTCGCGTTCGCCTGCAGTCCCATGCCGATGGCGTAGGTGGCCGACGCGCTTACATCCGTACCGATGGCGATGGCCGACTCGGCCGACGCGCCGGTGCCAGTGGTGCGGGCGCCCAGATAGACTGCATTGAGAGCGGTTGCATAGGCCTGCCAGCCAACGGCGGTGGCGTGCGAGAAAAGACTTTGCGATGACAGGCCGACTGCCGTTGCTCCGTCGCCGGTGGCATTGGTAAAGCCACCCAATGCGGTGGCTTGCCCGTTGTTCACCTGTGCCGATGTTCCCAGCGCGACGGCGTTCTGCGCGGTGACCGCCTTGGACGAGCTACCGATAACCACACTGTTGGCGGAATTGGCATCCGCGGATGCGACAACTCCCATGGCGATCGCGTTGGCGCCGGCGTTTTTTGCCTGTACGCCGATCGCGAGGGCGCTCACGCCCGAAGCGGAGCTCTGCACGCCAAGACCGATCGCGCCGCTACTGCTTGCTGTCACGTCGGTACCGATGGCGATCGTCGACTCCGCAAGCGCCCCTGTGCCGGGTGCTGTTCGGGCACCCAGGTAGATGGAGTTGACCCCAAGCGCATTGGCTTGGAAGCCGATACTGGTGGCGTTCAAGGCCGCACTGTGGGCTGCGAACCCGAGGGCTGTCGAGCCGCCGGCATCGGCGGCGGATGACACGCCAGCGCACGTGCTCGAGCCAGAGTAGACATCGTATGGCGGGTTCGCGCAGCTAGCCTGCGCCTGTGCCAACGTCGTCCACGCAAGACCTCCGATAGCCGCCGATGCGCCGACGATGAACGTGCCAAGGCGTCGCGATATCCCTCTGTGCGCAGGCCGCTTGGTCGTTGTTCCGCCCGAACGGCTGCTGGCCAGTTCCGACGTCACCACGAGCTGATTCAGCGCGCGGCTCCATATCTTTCGATAGATCTTGTTCATGCCTGACTCCCTATATGGCTGGTTTGGCATCGGGGATACGGTCAGGGCAAAGTGCAGGGCGCAAAAGACCTGTCGCGCATGCGTCGAGCCTAAGCGCAGGACAAAAGGAACCCGCGCTCACGCTATGGCATGAACGTTTTTTGAAAAAGCCAAAAATCTAATCGATGCGCTCGGCTACTTAAGAACCTGCTCGGCCCCTGTTTTATGTGTCAAAAACTCAAACGAAACGGCATGACTGGGGAAATCGGCCTGATTCGCTTCGTTCTGCTAGTGCGACATACCTATTTTCAGCCACACGCTCCGCGCACTCCCGATTGAAATACGCGGGATCCCTTAAAACTGAAGTTCGGCTGTCGCGCTGAGAGAATGGCACTAGAAGAAGAACTTTGTGAGTAGTAATACATATGGCAAATATGAATTACGTCACAGTTTTCCACGATCCATTTTGTTTGGAGGCTAATGCGTTAATACGCCACCTCGGAACCCCGCCTGATTTGTAGGAGCGACTTCAGTCGCGACAACCCGAGACGTAAAAGCGAAGCCGATGGAAGTCGTTGCTACAACAATTGCATTACTGTAATAACAGCGAGCAATCTGTATTAATTAGTAATAGCTTCCGAGTGGAAGAGCCTGCTTTACGCTACTGATTCAAGCAAGGCAATATTGCAAAAAGATCAGTCGCGGTCAGGCGCACCCAATGGAAACAGTGGCCGATAAGGCCTTGCTTCATCCACCGCACGCACCACGGAAGGCCGCGCCAGCAGTCGTTTCCGATAAGCAATGACATGCGGAAACGACGCGTCGATGCGGTGCGACCAGTCCGCATAAAACAGGAACGGTGCCGCACCGCAGTCGGCCAGCGTGAACTGATCGCCGGCTGCCCACTCACGGTTGGCCATCACCTTGTCGAGCCAGCCATAAGCCGTTTCCAGCATGCGTCGGGCTGCGGCCAGACCGTAGCTGTCGCGCTCGCCTTCGGAGCGCATATGGTCGAACACGATCTTCTGCTGCGGAGTGGAGATGTAGTTATCGAAGAAGCGATCCATATGGCGCACTTCCAGTGCGGCACGCGGGTCCGAGGGCAGCAGCGGCACCGGGCCGGGATAATAAAGGCCGAGGTATTCGATAATGGTGGTGGCCTCGGTCACCGTGCGGTCGCCGTCCACCAGTACGGGGAAGCGCCCGATCGGCCATAGCGCCGCAAATTCCTTCAGCACCTGGGGGTCTTCACCCGACAGCAAGCGCCATTCGAACGAGGTGCCGTTCTCGTAGAGCGCAATTAATGCTTTTTGGCTGTAGGAGGAAAAAGGATGGGCGTAGAGTTTCAGGGGCATGCGGGTCACCGTGACTGGATAGGAGCTATTCCACTAGATGACGAACGAGAGCGGGCGGAATCGACAAACTCAAAGCCCCATGGGTCTTGCCCTGGTTTTTGTCACAAAGCCGTGGCGAATGCTCCTGGCCATGTTGCTGGCCGTGGCGACAACGGCGGGAGTCGCAGGCCCAGTGCGGCCAGTACCCGCCAAGCCGTCCGACGAAGTGTTCTATCAGATCTTCGAGCGCAGCTTTCGCGACAGCAACGGCGATCGCATTGGCGATCTGAAAGGCTTGACCTCAAAGCTCGATTATCTCAAGCAGCTTGGCATTACCTCCATTCTGCTTACACCCCTGCAACCGTCGCCCTACTACCACAATTACTTTGCGACCGACTTCAAGGCGATCGAGCCGGCATACGGCAGTATGGACGACTACTTCGCGTTCATTCGTGCCGCACATGTGCGGGGTTTGAAAGTCTATCTCGACGAGGAATTTCAATACGTCGCCGAAGGGCATCCCTGGTGGCGCGACGCGATCGGCAAGCCCAAGTCGCCCTATGCCGACTATCTGCTCTGGCGCGATCCGCAGCATCGTGTGGCCGAGCCTTTCCTCGATCAGCCCGCATGGGCGGGTTACGACGGTCGCAAGATCGGTATCGCGATGGTCAACCTGAATCAGCCGGCGGTGAAGCGCTACTTTCTCGACCTGCTGATGTTCTGGGCCGACCCGCATGGCGATGGCAGCGGTGTGGATGGCGTCGACGGGTTTCGCATCGACCATATGATGGACGACCTCGACAATAAGGGTTTGGACAAGAACCTGTTCGCCGGTTTCTGGACGCCGATCTTCGATGCCTTGAAAGCACGCCGGCCCGCGCTGCGCATACTCGCCGAACAGTCCGATTGGGGATACGGCGCCGATTGGTTGAGCCGGGGTCATGCCGATATGGTGTTCGCCTTTCCGCTACGCGGCGCGCTGGCGAAGCTCGACAAGCAGGCCATCGTCAAGGCGCTCGGCGAGATGGCGGCGATCACTCCGGCCGGAAAGGATCAGCTGATCTTTCTCGAGAACCACGACGTGGACCGCTACATGTCCGAGGTCGACGATGATCCGGCCAGGGCTCGTGCGGGTGCCGCCATCGCATTGATCCTGCGCGGCGAACCCTTGATCTACTACGGGCAGGAGCTGGGCATGCGCGGCCGTGCGTTCAAGGACATACCGATATCCGACGGCATCCAGATACCGTCGCGCGAAGCGTTTCGCTGGCAGGCCGATCTGATGGCCAAGGGGTCGGCGATCTGGTATCGGGGCGATCAACCGTGGTGGACTCGCCGCTATGGGCATTCCAACGACGGCGTGTCGCTGGAAGAAGAACAGGCGCGGCCGGATTCGCTCTATCACTGGTACCGCCGACTGCTGGCGCTGCGGCAGAGCAGACTCGAATGGCGCGAGGGCAGCCAACGTGTTCTGTGCGATGACGCGTCAGGGGTATTGTGCATCCTGCGCGAAGACGGATCGCGACGAAGCCTGTTGCTGGTCAATCTCGGCAAGGACGATGCGAGACCCGGGCTGGATAAAAGTATTGCCGATAGCGGCTCCTGGATCGACCTGATCGACCCGAGTGCAAAGGTGTCGCTGGATGCGCCGCTTGCTCCGATGCAGGTAAAGCTACTCGGTACACCATAAAGCGCCTGCGTCGGCTAAGCCTGCGTAGTTCGTGTGCCGGGGGAGGGGGTGATGGCCCGCACGGCATCTTCAACGCTCCAGTAATCCAGAGTCTCCGGAGTGAGTTGCGGCAAGGCCATGCGTAACAACGCATCGCGCGCCACCTCTTTCAGTCGCGCTACGCGCAACTCGATGCCGTGCGCATCGAGCCAGGTCACCAGGTCGCCTAACGATTCAAGCGTGGTGCCATCGAGATCGGGGGATTCCTCCAGGCTCAGGATCACACGCTTCAAATCGGCATGATCCTGCGCGCGATGCCTCACCTGCGCCAACACGGCTTCGGCATTGGCGAAAAATAGCGGCTCCTCGGGTCGAACGATAAGCAGGCCGGGCAACTCGACAGCACCGGGATGTATCGCGATGTCGACAAAGTCATGACCACCGGCCAATTGCCCAAGCACGCTGAGCCTGGCAGCTGCCAGCTGGCGCAACAGCATGATCAGACTGAAGGCGATCGCCACGAGCAAGCCATTGAGAATCCCCAACGACAGCACCGCGAGCACGGCAGCCAGGGCAACGAGCCGATCGCGATGCCAACGCAGATAAGGTGTGAATACCGTAAGGCGCAGCGATTTGCTTACTGCGTGGATCACGATCGCGGCCAATACCGGCTGGGGAATGCGTTCGATCCAACGCAGCAACAGCAACACCATCAGCAAGATGCAGCCCGCGGCAACCAGGCCCGATACGCGGGACTGCGCGCCCGCCGCTTCATTCGCCGACGTGCCCGAATAGCCGGCACCGACCGGCATGCCGTGCAACAGACCGGACACCGCATTAGCGATGCCAAGCACGGCCAGATCGCGGTTGGGGTTGACGCTGTCGCCGTGCTTGAGCGCAAAGCCACGGATCGAGCTGTACGACTCGGCATAGAGAATCAGCAGCAGGGCCGCCGCCAGCTCCACGCTTGGCAGCCACTGGTCGCTGGTCGGCCAGCTTGGCCAGGTCCAGGCCGGCACGAGGCGAATTTCGCCCGTCAACGCTACGCCGTGTTGCATCAACCATCCTGATGCGGCCACACCCAGCACGATCACCAGCAGACTGCCAGGTAGATGACGCACCCGTTCGCCGACGAACAGCAGCGCCAACGCGACAAGACCGCACGCCAGCGTGACCGGCTGAATCTGCATCAGATCCCCGAGCAGGTTCGCCAGCAGCAGCGGCACAAAATCGCCATGCAGGCCGGGCACACCCATGAGATTCGGTAGCTGCTTCAATGCGATCACGCAGGCCAGACCAAAGGTATAGCCACGCAATACGGGCCGGGCGATCAAATGCGAAAGGCCGCCCAGGCGCGCCACGCTGGCAATCAGAAAGCAGCCGCCGGTGAGCAACACGAGGGTAGCGGCGATGGCCGCTCGCGATACCTGATCGTTGCCGGCCAGGGCCAGGGTTCCCGCAGCCAGTACCGCAGCCGAGGACGAAGTGGCCGACACGATGGCGTAGCGGCTGCGTCCCAGTAGCCCATAGCAGACCAGGCCAGCAAACAAGGCGATCACACCCGCTTGCGGTGGCAAGCCGGCGATGCCCGAGTACGCCACCGCCTCGGGCAGGAGCAATCCGGCGATCGACAAACCTGCCAGCACATCCGTGCCGACGGTGCTCGACGTGCTCATTCGATAGTGCCGGACCAGCCCGGCAGATACGCCGCCTCGTGCCCGTGCGCAAGCAACAAGGCTTGCTGCAATGTCTTGGCACTCACCTTGCCGCCCGGTAGCGGCAATTGCCGGCGATAGAACTCCGCCCACAGAAACTCTGCATAAGGCGTAGCGTCTTTCGAATAGCCTCCGGCGACACGCACACGTGCCGCAAGCGTGCGGTAAGCATCGTCGGCCAGCTTGTCCAGACTGGCGGGGATGGCGTCGTAGCTGGTGCGGTTCCCGTGCTGGTCGTACGGATGGGCCCAGCGGTTGAACTCCATGGTGCGCCAGAAAATATCCTGTTCCAGCCACGAAAAATCGCGCTGCACCATCACGGGCACGCTCTTGGCCCCTTCTTCGAGCAGGGCGAGGCCCAGGTGATGATGATCGACAATATAGATCTTGCCCTTGGGCCCGATCACACCGGGGAACCAGTGCGCGTCGATCAACTCCTTGCGTTTTTTCTTGCCGAGGCTGCGCCACACGCTGCGTTTGTCGGCGACCTCGGCCTTGCCGACCGTGATCTGGGTGGGGCGAAGTTTGTCGGGTGCGACGGAGAGCAAGGGGTGGCGCACATGCGGTGTGGACATCTGCAGTTCCTCTTGGTGATCGGTGGGTTGAGCGTAGCGTAATCCCGAGCGGCTGGAAGGCGTTCAATAAAGCCACCTGGACGTTTATCGCCACGACGCTCATACAAGGCGAGTAAATGGGCCCTCTAAAAAACCTCCCTATTCGTCATCCCGGCGCAGGCCGGGATCCAGTGACTTCAGCTTCCGGTTTTCGCGTCAGAGCAAATGCTTGTTGACTCTCGCGACAACCGACCGCAAAGCCACTGGATCCCGGCCTGCGCCGGGATGACGATGGAAACCGAGGTTTTTTTGGAGGCTCTCTGAAGGGTGCTCGGCTTGAGAAACGAGTGAGTGCCGAGCGCCTGGGTAGCTCGCTCCTCACCCCACCTCCAGCGTCCTGCCGCACCCACCAAACGTCCTGGCGCAACAAGCCGGGCAAGCCATGGCATGCGGCCCCTCCTTATGGCTTCAATGGCGCGGCGCCGGACTGTTACCGGCGAAGGATGCCAACCTATGAATCGCACTCTCCCGATCGGATTATTTCTTGCGGTAGCCATCGGCTTTCCTTGCGCGACGCTGGCGGCGGCCGCCTCCTCGTCCGCGCAACAGGACATCCAGCACGTCGTCGACGCTTTTCAGACGGCCATCGTCGCCAAGGACGGAAAAACGCTGGGCGGCCTGTTCCTGCCGCAAGGCGGTGCCTGGTTCACCGTGCTGTCCGATGACTCCTATGCGCGGATCAAGGCCAGGTCGCCGGGCGCGCCGAAGTACAAGCAGGGCAGTTATACCGAGTTCGTGCAAATGGTCGCCACGAGCAAGGAGGCGATGGAGGAGAAATTCAGCAACGTCCGCATCGATACCGATGGCGCGGTCGCCTCGGTGTACTTTGACTTCGTGTTTCTCCTCAATGGCGCGCAGAACAACCGCGGCAGCGAGACGTGGCATCTGATCAAGACCGACGACGGCTGGAAAATCACCTCCATGACCTATTCGGCGAACCTGCCGCCCAAGGGCTAGACTTAGCACCCATCGGAAGCAGGGAGAGGGCAGGTGGAAGGCCGTTCGCCGAGTATCGATCCGGCCGTCGCGCCGGTGTCGCCGCCGCTGTGGCTGCCGATCCTGGCGGGCCTGCCGATCACCTTGTGCATGGTGGTGATGGCCTTGCCCGATCTCGGTCGTGCGCATTCGGCCGCATACCGCGCGCTCTACCTGGCGGCCTATGTGGTGTGGAGCCTGCCCTTGACGCTGCTGCAGCGCCGGCTGTGGCAGCGGCGCGTGTCCTGGTGGAAGACGGCGACCCTCCTGCTCGTTGTCACCTATCTGCTGTCGTTGATCAACAATGCGATCGCGCTCTCCATGGCGGTCGGCTGGGGGCAGGTGCCGGCGTACCGGCTGCGTATGATCTTCAGCGGGCTGGACGGTTGCTGGCTGGCGTTGATCGCGTTCTGCGCCATCCATGCCGTGGTGGCGTACTACACCGAGCTGCGATATGCCCATGAGCGTACCGAACGGGCGATATCGAACGCGCGGGATGCCGAGTTGCGGGCGTTGCGTTATCAGCTGCATCCGCACTTTCTGTTCAATACGCTCAATGCCATTTCCGCGCTGGTCGCCAGCCAGCGCAATCGTGAGGCGAACCGCATGATTGCGCGGCTGGGCGACTTCTTGCGCGCCACGCTGGAAAGCAGCGCAGCACACGAAGTCGCATTGGCCGACGAGCTGGCGCTGACCCAGGCCTATCTCGATGTCGAGAAGGCGCGCCTGGGCGAGCGCTTGCAGGTCAGGCTGCATCTCGGGCCGGAGCTGATGGGCGCGCTGGTGCCTTACCTTCTGCTGCAACCGCTGGTGGAAAATGCGATACGCCACGGTATCGCACCGCGCACCGAGCCAGGCTCCCTCGACATCCAGGCGTTTCGCGACGGTGGCCGGCTATGTCTTCGTGTCGCCAACGAAGGTTGCCGATCGGCCGAATCGGAGAAACCGGCTAACGCGGATCATTCGTTGGCGATTGGCTTGCGCAATGTCCGCGAGCGACTGGAGAACCTGTATCCAGGTAATCATCGTTTCGCATCGGAAGCGCGCGAAGACGGGCACTACACCGTGATGATCGATATCCCGTTCCGCGAAGCCGAGGCGAGCGCAGCGCCGCTCGATGTCGTTCGATGATGCGGGTGGTGGTTGTCGACGACGAGCCTCTGGCCAGGAGCGGGGTGGCGGCTCGACTCGCCGAACATGACGATGTCGCGGTGATTGGCGAATACGCCGATGCAGGCAGCGCTTTCGAAGGCATCGTCAAGGAGCGGCCGGACCTCGCCTTTGTCGATGTGCAGATGCCGGGCGTCAACGGTCTCGATCTATTGGCTATGCTGACGGCGGACGAACGCCCGATGGCGATCATGCTTACCGCTTACGACAGCTTTGCGATTCGGGCATTCGAACTGCGTGCGATCGACTATCTGCTCAAACCCATCGACGATACGCGCTTCGTCGAAGCACTCGATCGTGCGCGGCAGGCCATGCCCTATCGTCGTCCTGCAGCTATTTCAACGGATTCGTGGACCGAGCAACAACCGGAAGATACGTCCTTGCTGGAGCGCTTCGCGGTGCGCGTCGGCATGAAGCTGGTGTTGGTCAACGTGGGCGATGTCGACTGGATCGAGGCCGATGGCGACTATGCGGTGTTGCATGCTGGCGAAGAAACGCATCTTGTGCGCGAGCCGCTGCATCGGCTTGCGCGGCGGCTCGATCCCAAGCACTTTGTGCGTGCGCACCGCTCCGCCATCGTTCGTATCGATCGCATCGTTGAGGTGAAATACCTTGCCAATCGCGATGCGTTGCTGCGCTTGCGTGACGGTACGCCGTTGCGTGCGAGTCGGACGTATATCGGTGGCTTGGTTGATGCATTGCCTGGGTTGGCTCGCGGGCATAGGCGTTAAGAGCCCCCCTCACCCCAACCCTCTCCCCCGGCAAAGCCAGGGGAGAGGGAGCCGACCGAGGGAGCCTCATTGCTTTGCACTTGCGCAACCTGCCCCCTCTCCCCTGGCTTTGCCGGGGGAGAGGGTTGGGGTGAGGGGGCGCAAGAGGCGAAGCGAAGCGAGCCTGCAGCTCTTACTTTGCTGGCACCAACTCCACAGCATTTATCGCCACTGGCAAAGCCTCGCCCTGCTCGAACGGCGCAGCAGGCGTCAACGCCACCTGCATCGCATAGGGATGCGCCGTGCGATCGTGCCTCACCTTGATCGTCTGTGATGCAACACCAGGGGCGCTGCTAACCGGATAACGCTTGCCGTCGATCCAAAGATCCCAACGCGCGGGCTTCGATGTCGCCGTGTACTGAATCGTAGCCGTGTAGCTCGCCGCATCCGCATCGGCCTGCCATGCAAGCTTGTACAGCGTGGCGGGCGCTTCGTAGCCTTCACCGTTGTAATTGAGATAGTGCTGCGCCTGAGTCGCTTGCAGGTGAATACTGCCGTCGGCTGCAGCAGCAATGGATTCAGGGCGCACATGCTGCGCCCCCTTCAGTGGCAACACGACGACCGGCATAAAATCATCGACATCGCCAGCCTTTGTTCCGGGCCAGCCTGAAAGACGATCGAGCGCAATGCTGACACCGTCTTTTTCGTGCTGCACATCGATGTTGGCGTCGGGAAAGCCCAGGCGATAAGCGCGGCCGAATTCGGTGTCTGTGACACCAGGCAGATGCAGTCGACCATCGGCCGGCATCTTGCTCACGAACAGATACAGCGCATGAGGTCCGACGGTGGCATAGCCGAAGTCCAGCGCCGGAAACGGCTGCTTGCGCGTGGCGTAAACAGCCTCTCCATTGCGCTGCATCCACTGGCCGATGCCATGCAGCACCTGCGCTTCGTAAGGCACGACGGAGCCGTCGCCTTCGGGACCGATATTGAGAATATAGTTACCGCCCTGGCTGACTACGCGCACCAGCCGGGTGATGTTTTCGCGGATCTTGCCGGAGACGTCGTCCCTGACCTGCCAGGACCGATAACCCCAGGTTTGCGGAAACATCGATGCCGGTGCCTGCCAGGGCAGCTCCATGCCGACATCGGGCTCGCTATTGTCGCCCATCACGGCAAAGTCGCCCTGGTAGTTCCAGACACGCCCGGAGATCATGGTTTGCGGCTGAAGCGCATGCACGGTTTGTGCAAAGTGCCTGCTTTGCGCCGGCGTGGGCTTGCCCATATCGAACCAGATCTCGGCGATCGGTCCGTAGTGGCCAAGCAGTTCTTTGAGCTGCGCCACATTGAAGGCTTCTTGCGCCGGCGTGATCGGGTTGCTGTTGCCTTCGATATAGGTGTTGCCGCCCGGGTGATGCCAGTCGATGGTGGAGTAGTAGACGCCGAACTTCAGGCCGCCACGCGCGCACGCATCGGCCAGCTCCTTGACGATGTCCCGGTGATAAGGCGTGCCGTCGAACGTGTTGTACGGCGTTTGCGCAGTCCGGAACAGGTTGAATCCATCGTGGTGCTTGGCGGTAATGACGATGAACTTCATGCCCGCCGCCTTGGCCAGCGCCACGATGGCATCGGCATCGAAATGCACCGGGTCGAACTGTTTGGCCAACGCTTCGTATTGCTCGGGCGGGAGCGGTGCATTGGCGAGAATCTGTTCGCTGTAGCCGTTGTCGACGCGCTTGCCGTTCCAGATGCCACCGGCCAGCGAATACAGGCCGAAATGGATGAACATGCCGAACTTGCGATCCTGCCAGGCCTTGACTGTCTCCGCGCTCGGGCCTGCGCCGGTGGGCGGTTGCGGCTCATCGAGCGGCCTGGATGTGGGTGCTGCCTGGGCGATCTGTGCCGAGCACAGCACGCTCAATGCCAATGCAACGATGCGTTTTCCCATGTATGGCTCGCCCGATGTGGTGAACGAGCGATTGAATGCCAATCCCATGAAGAGATCAAGCGCTTGCGGTAGCGTGGTCGCGACTGAAGTCGCTCCTACAAGCTAGCGAGGCTTTCCTGAGTTTGTAGGAGCGACTTCAGTCGCGACCGCCAGATATCAGCTTGCCCGAACCCACGTATCTTCGATATCGCTTTTCACGACGGCGTCGATTTGCGCCGGAGGCGTATCCACCGATTCTTCGACGCGGCCATGCCGCATGCCGCAGAAATCGCCGCCGCGCCGGTAGGTGGCGGTCCAATTGATGCGGCCGGATTTTGCTTGCTCGTACTCGGCTTCGTAGGTAAAGCCGTTTTCGGTCTTGCCGCTAACATTTGCCATGGCACTGCCTTCTCTTGATGTGGCGCACTTTCACTTCTTGCGGTCGGCACGCATGCGTCCGGTTTCCTCGTCTTGCGACGCGTCATCGGCAAACCGGCTGGCTGGCGTCTCGCCCGGTGGGGGCCAACGCAATCGCGTACCGCGTGCTTCCCTGGGCAAGGGCTCGAAGCTGATCTTGTGGGGGAAGAAGTAAAGCGAGTTCATCTGGTTGAGGGCGTACATGGCGCATGCCTCGAGTGTGGGCCAATGAGTGCGGGCTATGACCATCTACCTGCGGTTGGCAGTTGGAGAAAACTCGGGGCGATACAACACACACCGCAGTAGCGGCTTCCGTGTGCCGCCAACATGCGCCTAATTCTGTTAAGCCCATGTAAGTCGTGCCGGATGACGCGATGTGTGATGACGGCATCACGCCATTGATACGGGCACCATGCCCACCATAGCGAGCGAGCGGTGGCAAACCCACGCCGATGGGTCCCGACCTGGGGCCTGGCTCGTCAGCAGTCCATATGGACATTCCGACACATCACGGCTCTCACCCCTTTTGGTGAGTCAGGGAATCGATGGACATTTTCCGTATGCGCGCGTTCTTTCGTTTGCGACGGTTGGAACTGGGTTTTCGTCGCTGGCGCGCGTCGCATCGGAAATTCGAGTACGAACATGCACTTCGCTCGGAGCTGTTCAGCGCCGATCAGATGGAGCGCCACGGCGGACAGCTGGCGCGGCAGCATCAGCTCAGTCCCGACTCGGAAGCCGATGGCCTGCTGGCACGTCTGGCGGACAACGAGGCCATTCTGGTCAGCAGCTGCGAAATGCTCACCGCCGCAACACTGACCAGCCGGCGTGTGACGCCGGCGGCGGAGTGGCTGCTGGATAACTACTATCTGATCGAAGAGCAGATCCGTACCGCGCAAAAGCATCTACCCAAAGGCTATAGCCGGGAGTTGCCGCGTCTGGCGAACGGATCGTCGGCCGGCCTGCCGCGTGTCTACGACATCGCGCTGGAAACCATTTCGCATGGCGATGGCCGGGTCGATAGCGAAAGCCTTAGTCGCTTTGTCGCTTCCTATCAGGCCGTCACACCGTTGACGTTGGGTGAGTTGTGGGCCATTCCGATCATGTTGCGGCTGGCTTTGATCGAGAACCTGCGCCGGGTAGCGGCACGCGTCATCGCCGACTGGAACGACCGCAACCTTGCCGTCGACTGGGCCGAGCGCATGGCCGAGGTCGCCGAGCGCGACCCCAAGAGCGTGGTATTGGCCGTCGCCGATATGGCGCGCTCCGATCCGCCCATGGCCAGTTCGTTCGTGGCCGAGCTCGCTCGCCGATTGCAGGGGCAGAGTCCGGCACTGGCCCTGCCACTTACCTGGATCGAGCAACGGTTGTCCGAATCGGGCCTGAGCATCGAGCGGCTGGTGCAGGTGGAAGCGCAGCAGCAAGCGGCCGATCAGGTGTCGATCAGCAACAGCATCAACAGCCTGCGTCTGTTGTCGGCGACGGACTGGCGCGATTTTGTCGAAAGCATGAGCGTGGTCGAAAAGGTACTGAGCGAAGACCCGACGGGCGTCTACGGCACCATGGACTTTTTGACACGCGATCATTACCGGCACGTGGTGGAGAAGCTCGCGCGAAGCAGCCCCTTGTCCGAGGAGGCCGTGGCGCGTGCGGCCGTGGAGCTGTCGCGAACCCATGCGGCACGTAGCTCCGGCAACCATGCGCGGAACCATGTGGGGTTCTATCTGATCGACAAAGGGCTACCCCAGCTCAAGCGTCACATCGACGCCCGCACGAGCCTGGGCGATACCTGGCAACGCGTGTTGCAGCGGGCACCGCTATCGATGTATCTGGTGCTGGTCGCACTGCTGACGGCATTGCTGGCATTCCCGTTCCTTGTCGCCGCACACGAAGACGGTTGGCACGCCGCACTCATCGGCTGGCTGATCTTGCCGACCTTGTTGATGGCCAGCCGTCTGGCCATCGGTCTGGTGGATCTGCTGGTTACGTTGACGATATCGCCCAGTGTGCTTCCGCGACTGGATTTCGCCGAGGGTGTGCCCGCGCATGCGCGCACGCTGGTGGTCGTGCCCACGCTGATCGCCAGCATGCAGGATATCGACGATCTGACCGAAGGCCTGGAGGTACGCTTTCTCGCCAACCGTGACAGGCACCTGCACTTTGGCCTGCTGACCGATTTCATGGATGCACCGGTCGAAGTGAAAGACGAGGACGATGCGCTGTTGCTCTATGCGCGTGAGTGCATCGATGCCTTGAACAAGAAATACTCCGATGTGGTAGAGGATCGCTTTTTCCTGTTCCATCGTCCCCGTCGCTGGAATCCGGCCGAGCAGGCATGGATGGGTTATGAACGAAAGCGCGGAAAGATATCGGAGCTCAACGCGCTGCTGCGCGGCTCGGGCCAGGAGCGCTTCTCGCTGATCGTGGGTGATATCGCCGTGCTGACGCACGTGCGTTACGTCATCACGCTCGACACCGACACGCAACTTCCGAGAGACGCGGCGCGGCAGTTCATCGGTGCGATGGCGCACCCGCTCAACATGCCGACATACGATGCCGAAAAGCATCGGGTCACATCGGGCTATGCCATCCTGCAGCCGCGCGTCGGCATCAGCCTGCCGAGCACGGCACGTTCGGCCTATGCCGAGCTGTTCGGTAGCGAGGCCGGTATCGATCCCTATACGCATGCGGTGTCCGACGTGTATCAGGATATGTTTCAGGAGGGCTCGTTCATCGGCAAGGGTATCTACGCAGTCGATACCTTCGAGCAGGCCATCGATGGACGTTTTCCCGACAACAGCATTCTCAGTCACGATCTGGTCGAAGGCTGCTATGCCCGCTCCGGTCTGCTTAGCGATGTCCAGCTCTATGAGGAATATCCTTCGCGCTATAGCGCGGACGTCAACCGCCGTCATCGTTGGATTCGCGGCGACTGGCAGCTGCTGCCCTGGATCTTCCCGTGGTCGCCGACCCAGCATGGCGGCATCGAACGCAATCCGCTGTCCGCGTTATCGCGTTGGAAGATCTTCGATAATCTGAGGCGCAGTCTGGTACCGCCGTCCACTCTGATCCTGTTTCTGGTGGGGTGGCTTTGCGTGCCGCAGGCGTTCTCGTGGACCGTGGCCATTCTCGCGCTGGTGCTTATCCAACCATTGCTGGCGTCACTGCTCGAGTTGTTTCAAAAGCCGCACGACGTCTCGCTCGATCAGCACTTGGCAGCGGCGACACGATCGTCGACCCAGCATTTCACTCGCGCTGCATTGGGCTTGATCTGGTTGCCGCACGAAGCGTTCTACAGCATCGATGCCATCGCGCGCACGCTGTGGCGCATACTGATCAGTCGGCGCCGGTTGCTGCAATGGAATCCTTCACGCGAGGTGGAGCGGACCAGCACCAACCACCTGCGCGGGCTTTATCGACTGATGTGGATCGGTCCCCTGCTTGGCGTATTGGCGGCGGCATGGCTGTTGTCGCGGCCCGCCTCGCTGGCCGTGGCGAGCCCTTTCCTGCTGCTTTGGCTGCTCTCACCGGCGGTCGCCTGGTGGATCAGCAGGCCGTCGTCGCGAAAGGTATTCGTACCGGACCCGGTGGAGAAGCGGTTTCTTCATACGTTATCGCGCAAGACCTGGGCCTTCTTCGACGTGCACGTCGGTGAGCAGGATCACTGGTTACCGCCGGACAATATCCAGGAACAACCCACCGCGGCGACGGCGCACCGCACCTCGCCGACCAATATCGGCATGTCCCTGCTGGCGCATCTTGCAGCCTACGATTTCGGCTACCTCAGCGCAGGTAGCCTGTTGCAGCGGGTAGGCGGCACGCTGGACACCATGGGAAAGCTGGAGCGGCATCGCAACCACTTTTACAACTGGTACGACACGCTCACCTTGCAGCCCTTGCCGCCGCAGTACGTCTCGACGGTCGACAGCGGCAATCTTGCCGGCCACCTGCTGACCTTGCGACCGGGCTTATTGGCGCTTGCCGACAGCCCAGTATTCGACGTTCGCCAGCTCTCTGGATTGAACGACACCGCGGACGTGCTGCGCGAAGCCTTGCTTGCCGCCCTGAGCGACCATGACATGCACGCCTGGCAGCGCGAACTCGACGCGGCATTGGCCGCGCCGCCGACGTCGTTGACCGCGGCGGTGACGTGCATGCATACGCTGCTTCACCAAGCCGAACAGCTCGCCGGGACCATCGATACGCCCGAGGACAGCGATGTCGCTTTCTGGCTGAAGGCCCTGTTGACGCGATGTCGGGACATCGTGGCCGAGCTGGAGCTGTTCGTGCTTCCGCCAGGTCGCAGCCATGCCGCGAGCGTGCCGGACATGCCGACATGGCGACAACTGGCCGAGCTCGATGCAGGCGCCTGGGCCGATGCCACCGGGGCAGGGGTTGCCGAAGTGCGCCGACTCGCCAATGAGCGCGTCGACAGCGCAAAACGCCTGGCCGAGCTTGCCGGCTCGTTCGCGATCATGGATTTCGGTTTCCTCTACGACAAGCGGCGGGACCTCTTCTCGATCGGCTACAACGTCGACGAGCGCCGGCTGGATGCGAGCTACTACGACCTGCTGGCATCGGAAGCGCGCCTGACCAATTTCGTGGCGATCGCGCAGGGGCAATTGCCACAAGAAGGCTGGTTCACCCTTGGACGCCTGCTGACCACCACCGGCGGCGTGCCGGTGCTGCTGTCCTGGTCCGGCTCGATGTTCGAATACCTGATGCCGCTCCTGGTCATGCCGAGCTACGAGGGCACGCTGCTCGATCAGACCTGCCGCGCCGCGGTAGCGCGGCAGATCGAGTATGGGTACCAGTTGGGCCTGCCCTGGGGTGTCTCCGAGTCCGGGTACAACGTGCTGGACGTGCAGCTCAATTATCAATATCGCGCATTCGGCGTGCCGGGCCTGGGACTCAAGCGCGGCCTGGGCGAAGACATCGTGATTGCGCCCTATGCGTCGGCATTGGCCTTGATGGTGGCACCCGAAGCGGCTTGTCGGAACCTGCAGCGATTGACGACCGAAGGTGCGGCGGGGCGTTTCGGTCTGCATGAAGCGATCGATTACACCCCCGCTCGCTTGCCGCGCGGACAGACCTCGGCGGTGATTCGTTCGTACATGGCCCATCACCAGGGCATGAGCCTGTTGTCGCTGGCCAGCGTCTTGCTGGATCGGCCGATGCAACGACGGTTCGAGTCCGATCCGCAGTTCCAGGCCACCACCTTGCTATTGCAGGAACGCCTGCCGAAGACCGCCGCGGAATACCTGCATGCGTCGGGCTTCTCCGCGGTCGATACTGCCGTGCGCGTAGCCGAAACCAAGTTGCGTGTCTTTACCGACCCGGATCGGCAGCGGCCCTCCGTCCAGCTTCTCTCCAACAGCCGTTATCACGTCATGGTGAGCAGCGCCGGCGGCGGTTACAGCCGTTGCCGCGATCTGTCGGTGACGCGCTGGCACGAAGACATCACCTGCGACAACTGGGGCATGTTCTGCTACCTGCGGGATGTCGCCACCGGCGAGTTCTGGTCCAGCACCCACCAGCCGACCCTGAAGCGGCCGGAGAGCTACGAAGCGATCTTCTCCGATGCGCGCGCCGAGTTCCGCGTGCGTGCCTGCGATTTCGACGCGCATACCGAAATCGTGGTGTCGCCCGAGGACGACATCGAGCTGCGTCGCATCCGCGTCACCAATCGCGCACGCGTGCGGCGAACCATCGAGATCACCAGCTATGCCGAGGTGGTGCTGGCGCCGGCCATGGCCGATGCGATGCATCCGGCCTTCAGCAACCTGTTTGTGCAGACTGAGCTGGTCAAGCCCCTGCAGGCGATTGTCTGCACGCGTAGGCCACGCGCGAGCCAGGAGGCGGTGCCGTGGATGTGTCATTTGCTGGCGGCGCATGGCTGCGACGTCGATGTGATCTCGTATGAAACCGATCGCGCGCGCTTTATCGGCCGCGGTCGCAGCATTACCTATCCGGCGGCCATGGACGAACCGCTCGATGCCCAAGGCCTGCTCTCCGACAGCGCCGGGTCGGTACTCGACCCGATCGTCGCGATCCGTTGCCGCATTACGCTCGATGCCGGACAGTCGGCGACCATCGATCTGGTGTCCGGCGTCAGCGATAGCCGCGACGGTTGCCTGTACCTGATCAACAAATACCGTGATCGACACCTGGCGGACCGCGTGTTCGACCTGGCCTGGACGCATAGCCAGGTCTTGTTGCGCCAGCTCAATGCGTCGTTGTCCGACGCGCGGCTGTATGAGCAGATGGCCGCATCGATCATCTACGCCAATGCATCGCTGCGCGCGGGAGCGGCGGTGCTGGTCGAGAATCGCCGCAACCAGTCGGGTTTATGGGGGCAGTCGATTTCCGGCGATCTGCCGATTGTTCTGTTGCAGATCACTGATTCGTCCAATATCGAACTGGTTCGCCAGCTGGTGCAGGCACATGCTTATTGGCGCCTGAAGGGCCTGGCGGTCGATCTGGTGATCTGGAACGAAGACCACGCCGGCTATCGCCAGCATCTGCAGGACCTGATCATGGGACTTATCGCCTCGGGCATCGAGGCCAGCCTGATCGATCGTCCTGGCGGCATCTTCGTACGTCCCGCGCAACAGCTGTCGCGCGAGGACCGCATTCTGATGCAATCGGTCGCGCGGATCGTCATCAGCGACACACGCGGCAGCCTGTCTGAACAGGTCCATCGCCGCCGCGCCGAAAAGCCGCTGCCCAGGTTCGATCCAAGCCGAATATCCATCATGCAGGCGACACCGGAGCCTGCAGCGGTATCGGTGCTCGCGCAGGAGAAATTGATCCTGCGCAATCCTTACGGTGGTTTCACCGCCGACGGCAGCGAATACGTGATGACCTTGCAGCCGGGCAAGGCAACGCCGGCCCCCTGGGCCAACGTGCTGGCCAACCCGCTATTCGGCACCATCGTTTCGGAAAGCGGTGGTGCCTATACCTGGAGCGAGAATGCGCACGAGTTCCGCTTGACGCCATGGGCCAACGATCCTGTCGGAGATATCAGCGGCGAGGCGATCTATCTGCGCGACGAGGAGACCGGGCATTACTGGTCGCCGACGCCATTGCCGCGCCGCGGTGCGGGTGCCTATGTGGTCAGGCACGGTTTCGGGTACAGCGTGTTCGAACATCAGGAGGATGGCATACGTACCGAGCTATGGGTGTATGTCGCACTGGATGCGCCGATCAAGTTCTCCGTACTCAAGATTCGCAATGTATCGGGCCGTTCACGTCGACTGTCCGCTACCGGCTACGTCGAATGGTTACTGGGCGATCTGCGCGAAAAATCGGCCATGCATGTGGTGACCGAAGCCGACCCGGTCACCGGTGCCCTGTTTGCACGCAATGCGTATTTGATGGACTTTCCCGGCCGCGTGGCGTTCTTCGATGTCGATCAGTCCGGCTGCAGCGTTACCGGCGACCGCAGTGAGTTTCTCGGTCGCAACGGTAGCTTGCGCGCACCGGCAGCGATGGCGCAGGCGCGGCTTTCCGGGCGTGTCGGTGCCGGCATGGATCCGTGCGGCGCCATGCAGTTCGGTTTCGATCTGGACGACGGCGCCAGCCATGAGATCGTCTTTCTGCTGGGCGCGGGGTACGACGCCAAGACGGCGACTCAACTGGTACAGCGATTCCGTGGCGTGGAGGCGGCGGCGAACGCGCTCGATGCCGTGCGCATGCACTGGCGCTGGACACTTGGCCGGATACAGGTGGACACGCCGGATCCGGCGATCAATGTGATGGTCAACGGCTGGCTGATGTATCAGGTGATCGCCTGTCGATTCTGGGCGCGCAGCGGCTATTACCAGTCGGGTGGCGCGTTCGGTTTTCGCGATCAACTGCAGGACACCATGGCGATGATTCATGCCACGCCGTACAACGCACGCCAGCATTTGTTGCAGTGTGCGGCCCATCAGTTCCCCGAGGGCGACGTGCAGCATTGGTGGCATCCACCGCTGGATCGCGGCGTGCGCACGCAATGTTCCGACGATTACTTGTGGCTGGCGTTGGCCACCAGCCGCTACGTGCGTGTTACCGGCGACACGGGCGTGCTCGACGAGCAGGTGGGCTACATCGACGGTCGCCCGCTCAATCCGGGCGAAGAGTCCTATTACGATCTGCCGGGGCACTCGCCTTTACAGGAGACGCTGTATCGACATTGCGTGCGTGCGCTGGAGCATGGCATGACGCGCGGAGTACATGGCTTGCCACTGATCGGCAGCGGCGACTGGAACGATGGCATGAACCGCGTCGGTGAGCAGGGAAAAGGCGAGAGCGTGTGGCTCGGGTTTTTCCTGTACGACACCCTGCTGCAGTTTGCCGATATCGCGCGTGGCTACAACGATGCGGCGTTTGCCGACCGTTGCCAGGAGCAGGCGTCGCTGCTGCAGGACAATCTGGAGACGCACGGCTGGGACGGTGACTGGTACCGGCGCGCCTATTTCGACGACGGCACGCCACTGGGTTCGGTGGCGAACGACGAATGCCGAATCGATTCGATCGCGCAGAGCTGGTCGGTACTGTCCGGTGCGGCATCCGATCCGCGTCGACGCCAGGCGATGACCTCGCTTGACCGGCATCTTGTCCGTCGTGAGGCAGGGCTGATTCAACTGCTCGACCCGCCGTTCGATCATTCGGCGCTCGATCCCGGCTACATCAAGGGCTATGTGCCCGGTGTGCGCGAGAACGGCGGGCAATACACGCATGCGGCGGTATGGGCGGCCATGGCGTTTGCCGCGCTGGGCGACAGCGCGCTGGCGTGGGAGCTGACGCGCATGATCAATCCGGTCAGCCATGGCGACAGTGCGGCGGCGATCGAGGTCTACAAGGTGGAGCCGTATGTGGTGGCTGCCGATGTCTATGCCGCCGATCCGCATATCGGTCGCGGCGGCTGGAGCTGGTACACCGGATCGGCGGGCTGGATGTATCGCTTGATCGTCGAATCCCTGCTGGGCTTCCATCTGCAGGGAGAGCGCCTGCGGATCACGCCGGTGCTGCCGGCGGAGTGGACGATATTCGAGTTGCGCTACCGTTTTCGCGAAACCGACTATCACGCCACGGTGTGGCAGACCGTGGCGGGTACGGGCTTGCAACAGATCGCGGTGGATGGCGTGATTCAGGACGGGGACGAGATCGTATTGATCGATGATGGGCGTGATCACCTGATCGAGATTCATCATCGGCGTAGTGGTTAGGTGCGGTGGGGCGGTCGCGACGGAATGGAGCCTCGAATAACCTCAGTTTTTCCTATCGTCATTCCGGCGCAGGCCGGAACCCAGTGGCCTTGCGATCGGTTGTCGCCAAAGCCGGGAAAACTCAGCTTTATCGCGAAAACTGGAAACAGATGCCACTGGGTCCCGGCCTACGCCGGGATGACGAGTAGGGAGGGTTTTTCGAGGTCCCCCGAAATCGCTCCTACAAGCTAGCCGGGCCTGCCTGAGTTTGTAGGAGCGACTTAAGTCGCGATGCTTTGCTGCCCAGTGCCAAGCCACCCACCCTGAAAACCTGCCCGCCGCAATCCCTCCACAAACCACGGACAGTTTTTAGTGAGCTGCCAAACCATCCCACTGAGATGATTCTCGGTCATCAATACGATCGGTCCCAGGTTCAGTCCGAAATGCCAGGGCGATATCCAGCCGCAACGCGAATCGCCGCCGGGATAGGTAGCATTGAAACTCGCCCTGAAGCCGTACTGGTGGCAGTCGTGTATTTGCAGCGTGTGGACGTAGTGGTGAATCGACGGCAGCACGATCTCCGGCGCAAACGTCAATGAGGCGACGACCGCCCAGGGCGAAAGCGTGCCGTCGTCGACACCATACGGTGCGCCGCGTCCTTCGTAATCGTAGAAGCGCCGGACGATGCCCTCGATGCGTCGCGTGGATGGGCCGGGACCGTCGCTGGCGGTGATGCCCCAGGCTTGGGCGCTGTAGCCTTTGTAGCCAAGCGGATTGTCGATGGCGTAGCGTTGCTGGATCAGCGATGCGCGGCGACTGTTTTCCGCGTAGTCGATGCCTTGAGCCTGCATGAAAGCATCCTGGATACCGCGAAAGTCGATCCAGACATGCGACAGCTGGTGCGTGAACAACGGGCCACAATAGAGGTAATCCAGGTCGTAGCAGCGCTTCCATTCGTAGGTCGACGTCCAGGCCGGGTACGACGCGACGGGGATGGGATGGCTCGGCGATCCGAGTGCCAGTACATAGAGCAGCAGGGCCTCATCGTAACCTTCCCAGCAAAAGCGTAAGAAGCCACTCTCCGGTTTCCAGCCATGGCGGATCGTTCCGCTCTCGCCCAGCATCCACGGCCAATCGACGCGCAGATAAAGTGCTTCGGCCAGCCGGCGAATTTCGCGGTGCTCGGCGCTGTCGTCGTTGAAATAGGCAGCGGCCGTCAACATGCCGGCAAGCAGGAACGCGCTATCGACCGTGGACAGTTCGCATTGCCAGGCGCGTGCGCCTGTCGTCATGTCGAGAAAGTGGTAATAGAAACCGTGGTGGCCGGTGGCATCTGCCTCGGGCCCTTGTTTGCTGTTGCAGAAAAATCTGAGTACGGCCAGCGTGCGTTCCACGGCTGCATTGGCCGTCATCATGCCGCGTTCGACCGCCACCGGATAACACGCCAGTGCCAGGCCGGTCGCTGCAATGCTGGCCGGCCAGCCCGGTGCGTTCTTGTCGCGGACGAGACCGGTTTCAGGGTGACTTTCGGACAGGAAGTAAGCGAACGCTTTTTCCTGGATGGATAGCAGATCGTGGGTTTCGGTGCGGTGACTCAAGGGCATCTTTGGCCTATGCGTTGAGCTGGCGCGCGAAGCATCAGCGAGAACAAAGCATGACCGTCGCACAGTTATTTCCGCGTGAGATGCCCGAGGATCGAATCAGATGCGAGCTGGCATCGCTATTTCTTGTGGTCGCTATTTGCAATCGCGGTAATAGCGAGAAATGTATGCGGCCCGCCGGGCTGGGAAGACGGTGCCCGGTAGCAGCCAAGCGCAGCGATGTGCTTGACGGCCATGGCAGTCAGCTCCCAGGCCGCGGTTTCGCCGTCGACGACAAATGCCTTGTCGTTGGTAAACAGATCGTCCCCGGTAATGGCTTGAAGCTGCTTGAAGGGTTCGGCTTTCTGGCGTAATTCGGGACGGACGGAGCTATTGCTCCAGGCCCATTTCCAGGTGCTGGACGTCGGTGCAAAACTCCCTACGTCAACAACGTCTACCTCAAGCACCATGTGGTCGAGGTTATCAAAGAACTGTAATTTCGCCGTCCGCTGCTCGAACCACCAGCGTTTCATTTCCCCCAGGGCATACGTCTGACGGAGGGAGGTCTGTTTCTCTTCCAATTCGTCATTGGCTTCCTGCTGAAGTGTTTCGAACGTTTTGCTTGCCACGATATGTATCCTCATCAGTAGCTGTTAGTGCCGAACGTGTGACCCTAGCGAAGCGCCACCGCGACTGGCACTGATAGCCCGCTCCAGGTCGAGCGGCGAGCAGCTGCCGTGTTCCGGTGACATCAGCGGATTTTCGATGGGTGCGTCGCCTTCCCGTAACTCGATGGATGTCGCACCCATGAGCTGCATGAGCTGGCGCACATCGTCCGCGGCCATGCCGCCGTCGATCACCACGCTGACTACGGAGTGTCCTATCAGCGCCGGAGAGCGAATGCTGCTGGGTGACCGAAACTCCGACGACTTTTCGCCTTGGCGATGGCCCAGATGGCTGATCAAGGAGACGATGGATGTGGGAGCGCTTGCGCTGGCCGACGAGTTGCCCACACTTTCGTCCACCTGGATCACGATGTGCGCGGGGCGCATGCCTCGCGAGAGCAACTTGTCGGAAACCGACGTCGCTGCGAATTGATTGTCGAACCTGGCTACGATGAGATGGCTCATGTTTCGACTCCTTTGGTGACGACCTGCATCGCAGGCTAGGTCATCGACTGGAATCGTGCCGTGAGGATAGTGCGGGCCTGGGTGCTCCTCAGCGCTGCCTGGGCAGGGGCAGGAGGCGGTCGTACTCTTTCTTCACGACGGCATAGCATTCACAGGTGCGTTGTTCGAGTTTCACGCGATCGATAACGGTGATGTGGCCTCGCCTGTACTGGATCAGCCCGTCTCGCTGCAGCCGGCCGGCCGCCTCGGTGACGCCTTCGCGGCGCACGCCAAGCATATTGGCGATGAGCTCCTGAGTCATGACGAGGTCTTGCGTGTGCAAGCGATCCAGGCTCAACAAGAGCCACCGGCATAGCTGCTGATCCAGGGAGTGGTGGCGATTGCACACGGCGGTCTGGGCCATTTGCGTGATAAGCGCCTGGGTGTAGCGAAGCAGTAGATGCAGTACCGGCCCGGCACGATTGAATTCCTGCAGCATCACCTCTGCTTTCAGGCGATAACCCTGGCCTGCGCTTTGTACCAGGGCCCGGCTCGGGGTGGATTCGCCACCCATGAAAAGCGAGATACCGACGATGCCATCGTTGCCCACGACGGCGATTTCGGCCGAGGCGCCATCTTCCATCACGTAGAGCAAGGAGACGATCGACGTGGTGGGGAAATAGACATGGGCGAGTCGACTGCCTGGCTCGTAAAGCACCGCGCCGAGCGGCATGTCCACGACTTCCAGTTGCGACGCCCAGCGTGCCCATTCGGCTTCGGGCAAGGCCGCAAGCAAGTGATTTTCTAATGGATCGGAAGCCGAAGGCATGCGGTTCTCCAAAGCGATCCGATACGCAACCTTAACACCGTGAGGGCTTGCTGAGTACGCTGGCGCACCGACAAATTGCCCTTGTGGAGGCAATATACAAACGATTGCGTACCGCACACCAGGCGGGCAGGAGCGCCGTCATGAACCCCATTACCCTCTTTATCGTGGCCGTTTTCGCGGCCGCTGGCGGTCTGTTTTTTCTCCGCGGCGAACTGACCGTGGCCATCGTTTTCTGGGTGATCGCGGCGGTGGTTGCGCAGTCGCTCAAGATGGCCAACACCTGGCAGAAGTTCGTGGTATTGAGGGCGGGCAAGTTGCAAGGCGTGCGTGGGCCCGGGTTGTTCTTGATGATTCCCGTGCTGGACCGTGTGGTCGCGGTGATCGACGAGCGCATTCAGACCACGGCATTCAATGCCGAGCAGGCGTTGACGCGCGATACGGTGCCGGTAAACGTCGATGCCATCATCTTCTGGCATGTTCACGACGCCAGAAAGGCCGCTCTGGCCATCACCGATTATCAGCAGGCCATCGCGCGCGTGGCGCAAACGTCGTTACGCGAAATGATCGGCTCCTCGCTGCTGGCAGCACTGCTTTCCGATCGCCGCGCGGCGGATCTGGAGCTATCGGCCGACATCGGTCGGAAAACAGTCGAATGGGGTGTGACGGTGCGTTCGGTGGAAATCCGTGACGTGGCTATTCCGGTGGCGTTGCAGGATGCGATGTCGCGCCAGGCACAAGCAGAGCGCGAGAAACAGGCTCGCATCATCCTTGGTTCGGCCGAAGCCGAAATCGCCGGCAAGTTTGTCGAGGCCGCCAAGGTCTATGCCGATCAACCCATGGCGTTACAGCTGCGCGCCATGAACATCATCTACGAAACCACCAAGGAGCGCGGAACGACCATTCTCATTCCTAGCTCCATGGTCGACAGCATGAATCCGGCCGCTGCAGTCGCGCTATCCATGGCCACTCGCGCCGGTGCAACGCCGCCCTTCGAAACAGGTACGGCTACGGTCGGAAAGAGCCATCGTCGCTCGCCGCTGGATGACGGGCCACAGGTGGAGCAAAACAACGAGAAACCTGCCGAGTGGAACCTGTCCCAAGCGCTAAGCAATCTGGTATCCGAAGGCGGTTATGTTGCTGCGTCGGATGATGCCCTTCCTTCCGCCAACCCGCCCCGTCCTGGCAAAGTGCGTTGATCGAACTATCGATCAACGCTCTGGCGGTCATGCGCCTCACGGCTATCTAGCGCGATACGGAGCAAAGATGACTACAGAATTGAACCTCAGCTGCTATGGGCTGGAGCGAAATTTCGACGTACTGCTCGATCAGAACCAACGCATACAGAAAGAGAACGAACTCTTGCGGCAGGAATTGATGCGGCACCCCTCCGGAGCATTGCAGATACGTCTGATCGAGCGCTCTCTTGGCATGGCCTATCGAGGACATGACGAAGAAAGTTGCATGACGCAAATAAGCGTCTGAGAGCTTGATATCGCGGGACCTGGTCAGATCGCTGGCGAGGTTCTCAACCAGGCCCATCGATCAGCGCACTCTTGATGCTTGAGACATTAGCTTGCTATCAACGGTGCTGCCTATGTCCGATGCCCTATGGTCCCTCCTGCTCGGCGGACTGCTTATCACCATGGTGTTGGCCGGTACGCTGCTTGCGCGCTTGTTGCTGAGCAGTGCGATGGTTTATCTGTGCGTGGGTTACGCACTGGGTCCCGGCGGGTGGACCGTGATAGCGCCCGATCCGATCTCCTATGCTCGAGTGCTGGAACGCGTCGCGGAGATCGCGCTGCTGATCTCGCTGTTCACCGTTGGCCTGCGAATGGGCGTACCTATCGCCGATCGGCGTTGGATTCTTCCACTGCGTCTGGCGTTTGTTTCGATGGCATTGACAGTGGGCTTGATTGCCGCGGTCGGCGTCTGGGGGCTTGGCATGTCGCCAGGTGCTGCAGTACTCCTCGGCGGCATTCTTGCGCCGACGGACCCGGTACTGGCTTCGGATGTAAAGACTGATCGCGGAACGGAGCCCGACCGCCTGCGCTTCAGCCTTGCCGGCGAAGGTGGTCTGAATGATGGGACAGCTTTTCCCTTCGTCTTGCTTGGTCTGGGGCTGCTGGGACATCACCCCCTGGGCAGCGGTGCATGGCATTGGGTGGGCATCGATCTGCTATGGGGCACGGTAGGTGGTCTGGCGATCGGCGCCGGACTCGGTGCCCTGATCGGCCGGCTCGTCGTCCACCTTCGAACAAGGCACCATCAGGCGGTCGGCCTCGATGAATTCCTTTCGTTAGGTCTTGTGGGTGTCGCTTATGGCGTGGCCCAGCTTTGCCTCGCCTCGGGCTTTCTCGCCGTGTTCGCCGCCGGACTAGCGTTGCAGCGAGTTGAAGAGCAACCGCGCGCCGGCAGCGAATCGCTGGGCGCGCCGGTTACCGCACGTGGGTATGCCTACAAGGTGCTGGCGACGCATTCGCACCATGCCAGTACCGCGATGACGAATGCCGTACACAGTTTCAATGCCCAGTTGGAGAAGCTCGCCGAGCTGACTCTGGTGTTGCTGGTAGGTGCGATGCTGCCTTATGCGACGCCGTGGGCAGCGCTGTGGTGGTTCGTTCCCGTTCTGTTTCTATTGCTGCGCCCGCTGGCGGTTACGCTGGGTACTCTGGGTGGCTCCTACGGTTTCCATAAAAGCGCGATGATCTCGTGGTTCGGCATACGCGGCATCGGCTCCGTGTTCTATCTGATGTATGCGATCCGTCACGGCATTAGTGGCGAGCTGGCGCAACAACTTGTCACCATCACTCTGGTGACGGTCGCCGTATCGATCATGGTGCACGGCGCATCGGCAAGGCCGCTGATGAAGCGCTATGCGGGCCGCGTCAGGCCATAAGCCGGTTGTCCGTACGATGCAAAACACGCATATCAGCTATGGCTACAGGCCGCGTGACGTGGGTCGATACCTCTCTGACACCAGGGGGAGTCGACCATGCGTTTTACCGTCAAGCTCAAGATCCTAGCCACGATGGCATCGGGCTTCGCCATAGCGCTCGTCGTGGGCGGTATCGGCCTGGTTGCGCTTGATCGTACGTTCGACGATCTGGATAACATTTTTCATCGTAACCTCCTGCCCGTCGCCCAGGTAGGCGACGTCCGCGCCGCGATCGCCACCGAGCGCGGTACGGTCAGCCGGGCGTTGCTGTTCGGTACGACCGATGCGGCGAACGATGCGACGCGGAAAGTGGCGGCGATCGAGCAGGACATGGATAGCCGTTGGCAGGCGTACCTGAAACTGCAGGCGGACTCGCCCGAGGGCCTGGCCGTGGCCAAGCCGTTCACGGATGCACGTGTCGTGGCGGCACCGCTGGTGACCCGGAGTCTCGCCTTGCTGGCCGCGGGACACCGCGATGAGGCATCGGCGCTCGCGCTGCATGAACTGGCGTCTGCGTTCGACGTGGAAAGCGCGGCCATTCTGCGCAACGTCACGTTCAACGCCAAACAGGCCGGCGAGCAATACGTTGCGGCACAGCAACGTCACAAGCGCACCGTCTACACAAGCATCGTGACGATACTGGTCGGGATGGTCGTCCTGCTGATCGCCAGTTTGCTGCTTATCCGCGCCGTCATGGCGCCCCTGTTCAGTGCACGACAATTGGCGGCCAGCATCAGCGCCGGCACGCTCGATAACGATCTGGCCATTGCCGGTAACGACGAACTGAGCGATACCTTGCAGTCGCTAGCCTCGATGGACAGGACGCTTACGACGGTGGTCGGTAGCGTGCGCGGCAACGCCGAACAAATGAGCCTGGCAGTGCGCGATATTGCCCAGGGCATCGACGATCTCTCTCGCCGGACTCAGGAGCAGGCAGCATCCCTGGAAGAAACCGCAAGCTCGATGGACGAGATGTCGGCTTCGGTCCGGCAAAATGCGGAAGGTGCGCTGGCAGCGAGCGAGCTGACCAAGGCCTTGCGTGGCGATGCCGAGCAGGGCGCCCTGGTAGCGCAGTCGGCCACCGACGCGATGGCGCAGATTCTGACAGCGAGCCAGAACGTTGCCGAGGTCGCAACGTTGATCGACGGCATCGCGTTTCAGACGAATATTCTCGCGCTGAACGCCGCCGTGGAAGCGGCGCGCGCGGGCGAGCAAGGTCGTGGCTTCGCGGTAGTGGCCACTGAAGTGCGCCAGCTTGCACATCGCAGCGCGTCCGCCGCGCGCGATATCAAGGCGATGATCGCCGATGCCAGCGATCGCGTGGCGACCGGTGCCGAGCTCGTGCAGCGCACTGGTGCATCGCTGCAAGGCATCCATGGCGGGGTCAAGCGTGTTGCCGATATCGTGGCCGAAATCGCCGCGGCGTCGCAGCAGCAGTCGGCGGGTATCGCGCAGGTCAGCGATGCGATTACCGCGCTGGATGATGTGACACAGCAGAATGCTGCTTTGGCCGAGCAGGCCAGTGCCGCCAGCCGTACGTCGCTTGAGCTTGCGCTTGATTTGACGCGGCAGGTGGCGTTCTTTCGTTCTTCACATGATGAGGTGGTGGTGCCCGTTGAAGGGCATATCGAACAGCCTCAACCTTCATCGTCATTCCGGCGAAGGCCGGAATCCACTCCTCAGCGTAGCTACTTGCCACACGCTGTCTAATAAGCCGAGGACTGAAGGATGGGTCCCGGCCTTCGCCGGGATGACGAGTAGGGGAGGTTTTAGACGTACCCTCAGCCGTTGCTCAACACAGTCCGCGTCGGAAAAACAGAACGATCAAACCACCGCTCGCGTTCATCGCGGCATCCCGGGCTGCCCATCGCGAATTTGCGGCAGATCTCCGGGCGTTGCTCGTAGATCGTGCAGCGCGAGGTGTTGGGATCCACCGCCTTGCACCATCCATCACTGCCTTTGGCCAGGGTTTCCATGCCTTTTTCATCGCGATGGACCAGCCACCCGGGCACATGATCCTCGGGCATCAGCACAACGGTCAGCCGGCAGCAAACGGCCTCGCAGTCGCTGCACTGGACGGACGGATCGACGCTCTCGGCGTAGGGATCAGAGGAAATGCTCATAACGTTCGACTCGCGTTCACTGCCGCACAAAAAGGTCACCGGTTCGCGATGGTCGGAACTCGGTGGGCGTCAGGTCACTGAGGTAGCCACCAAGCCTTGGTGGCCCCCGGGCACTTGGATTTGGCCTGGAGCATGTCATGCGTTCGACGCCATGGTTTGGCGGCAAACGAGAAACTATCCATGCGCAGCATACCGGCTACCACGGAAAGAATGTGTCAAATGGGGTGAAAACCGACGATTTGCGCCGCTAGCGGAGAGATTCCGCGCTGTTACGCGTGAGATTCGCCTTCGCATCGGCGATCGCAATTTGCTGCGTGACGGACTGCGCCAGGTCGGTACCGGCATCCAGGAGCTGCAGCAGATGCCGCCAGGTGGCGGACGCGGCCGCATAGTCTTTTTGCTGGAACTGGCTGATGCCGAACAGCCAAAGCGCACGCTGATTGTCCGGTTCGAGCGCGATCGCCTGTTCGAGCAGCCGGCGCGCGGCGGTGTCGACGGCATAGCCGGCTTGCTGCGACATATCGGCCTCCACCCAACCGACCATGGCGACGGTGTTTCGCGGGTCCAGTTTCAACACCCGTGCATAGGTGTCGCGTGCCGCGCCGGCTCGTTGAGCCACGTCATCATCGTGAGCGATATCCAGCCACTTCTGGATGTCCTGCTGCTTCCGTTCGGCTGACGCACCGATCGTGATGTTGCGAGCGCCTCCGTCCAGCGCCGCCGGCGAGCCGAGGCGTGCATAGAGATAGATTGCAGTCGCCGGCAACAGAACGGCGATGGCGACGATCGTGGCGAGCAGGTCTTGAGAGCGCTTGTGCCGGCGACTTTCTTTTATCAGGGGATAGATCAACGCAAACAGCGCCAGCGCGATCATCGCCGCGGCGATGACATAGAAGATCGTGTTCATCGTTCAGGGCTTGGTCTTCTGCTGAGTACGCAAAGCAGCCACCGCGGACGCCGCGTTTACCTGAAGCATGCCGTTGGAAACCTTGCTGCTTTGAATCAGCAGATCATGCAGCGTGCGTGCATCGAGCTTCGGTGCGATCGACAGCAGCAAGGCGGCGATGCCGCTTACATGCGCCGCCGCCATGGACGAGCCGGAAGTGAAGTCGTATCCGCCGCTGGGCTGGGTGGTCAGGATATCGTTTCCCGGTGCGCTCACGATGCCCGGTGGTGCGGCCGATGGATTGCTCGATCGCACCACGATCACACCGGGTGCACTGCCCGGGAAGCCATCGGCGTCCCCGTCCGGAGGCATGGCCGCGATCACGATGCGACCCTGGCTCAGCAGTTGTTCCAGCAGTCTGTTTAACAGCGGATCGGCAGGGCCGCCCAGGCTGAGGTTGATGATGCGTGTATCCGTATCGATCAACGCCGCCAGCGCCTTGGCCAGCGTGAAGGAGTTGCAATGTGCGCCGGCACTGGTGTCTGGCGCATACCAGCATGCCTTGTAGACGCTCAGTACGGCCTTGGGTGCGATGCCCACGATGCCCTGGCGATTGTCGCCGACCGCGGCGATGATGCCGGCCACTTCGGTGCCGTGATGATCGTGGCGGAATGCGGCAGTGTCGTCGTCGACTTCGTTGGCTGTATCGCGGACGCGCCCCAGCAGGTCGGGGTGCGTCGTATCCACCCCGGTATCGACGATGGCCACATGCACGCCGTCGCCCTGGCTGAGGTTGTGCGCCAGCGCGGCATCGGTTTCGACGAAGCCGCGTTGCAGATCGGCGTAGGGGTCGTTGTAGTGATGCGCGTCTGCTGGTTTATTCGGATTCGTCGTATCGGAATAAACCGAGTAGTCCTGCAGCGGCTGCGCCAGTTGTACCCGTTCGTCCTTGGCCAGCGTCTTGATCAAGGTATCCCGATCCACGTCAGGCGGCGGTTGCAGCACGACGCAATACACTTGCAGCGCCTTGATCGGCCAGCCGGTGACTTCACGCAAACCGTAGGTCTTTTTCAATGACGCCAGGACGGAGATGGCGCGCTGGCCGGCACCGTAGTTCGCCGATGGCGTATAGCCGAGCAGGCTGGAACCGGCATGCGTGGATGGCGGTGCAAGCGGATTGGCAACCGCCACCACGATATCGCGCTGGGGGTTCATCGACGACACATGATCGACAGATGGACGAGCCAGCCCCGCGTGGTCGTCCGGGGTCGTGTTGGGGCGCGACGACGCGCAGCCGCCCAGAGCCAAGGCCCATCCGGCGAGCATAAGTACCGCGTACTTCATGGGGTGTCGGTGACGGGCTCTGCCAGACGGATACCTCGTGTCGCGCGAAGTTGCTGCAGCGTAGCCCGTGATGTCGAAGCCGAATGGGTCGGCACGACCGTATAGGCGCCCACGTCATTGGGCCCGCCGACGACCTGCAACTGAAGCGTGCGTAGCAATGCGTTCCAGTCTGCCAGTTTCATGGTCGCATCGGGCACGACGTGGATTGCCCCCGGAGGCGCGGGCGACGTGGTGTCCTGGCTGAGCGTGCGATACATCGAGTTATCGCTCTCGGACCATAGTTTCATGCCCAGCGCACCGATACCCAGCGCCTGAATCAGTACCGCGGCGACCAGCGCACGCGTCAGCCAGCCCGCCGAGCGCGCGCGCAGCGGCGCGACTTGCGGCTCGGGTGCATCGAGGCGAGCGAGCAGGCGCTTCAAACCGACGTTGGCGTCGATAGCGATATCCGACGGCAACGACATGGCGCGCCGCAAGCGACTCTGCTGCTCGAACTCCGCACGGCACGATTCGCAACCGGCCAGGTGGTCCATGAGCCAGTTGCTTTGCTCGTGCGGCGCGCTTTGCTGCAGCACCCAGGGCATCGCCTCCCAGGCACGGGCACAGTCCCTGCCGGAACCCGTCGGGAACGTCATGACACGCTCTCCTTGGTGGCGCGTGAGTCGCCGGCCAGGGCCGGCAGTACGTTGCGCAGTTTAACGCGCGCGTGGAACAGGCGCGCCTTCACCGTGCCTACCGGGCACTGCATGATGACCGCTACATCGTCCAGCGAATGTCCCACGCCATAAACCAGTTCGATCACGACCCGCTGATCCGTCGATAGACGATCCAGGCCCTTGCCCAGCCAATCGCGCAGCTCACGATCCTCGCCCGGATCATGCGCAGGTGTGCGGTCTTCCGGGATGGCATCGTCGTCGACGGGCTCATCGCCGTGCTGTCGCAATGCCTTGAGGCCGCAGCGATAGGCAATGCCCATGATCCAGGTGGAAACGCGCGAGTCGCCGTGGAAGTTGCCGGCCTTTTGCCACGCAATCCAGAAGCAATCGTTGATTACTTCCTCGATCACGTCGGGACGACGGGTCAGGCGTGACAGGAAGCGGCAAAGCCGCCCGTGGTAGCTGCGATAAAGCACCGACAGCGCGGTGCGATCGCCTGCCGACATGCGCTGGAGCAGCATGCGGTCGGTCGCGTCGGCGTCGATATCGGCTTCGTTCATAGGGTCGCAGGCAGGCGGATGGGAGCGAATTACCTGCGTAAGTACCCGTTCGAGGCAAAAAGGTTGTATCTAAATGAAAAGGCCGGTCAGAACGACCATGACACTGTCGCAACCCAGGGTGAGACGTCGGGATTGGACCGTGGCCCGACCTTGCCCGGGTCGGTCTGGATATGTTCCAGCTCCATCTGCCAGGGACCACGCCTCCAGATCAGGCCGATATGGCCGTACTTGTAGTGGGTGGGGCGGTCGTAGGTATAGGGGGGACGGGGAGCAATCAGCGTTTCGGCGATGCCGGCTCCGGCCGATAGCGAGAAATCCCAGACCAGCGGCCAATGGAAGTCGACGTCGGCAGCCATTCGCGGTCGCTGGTTGCCGGTGCGAAAGACGTGGGTGGCCGACAGCCCGAACGTCAGCACATCGCGGTATATCCAACTGACGCCCAGTTCGGCGCGGTTATAGACCCTGGAACGGCTGTTGCCGGGATAGTTGTAGTAAAGCAGGCCGGTTTGCATCTGCCAGTCGTTGGACAGCGACCAATAGCGCGACACCTGCGCCAGGGTTTCGACCACCTGGTCGGGCGAGCGTACTTCGGTGCTGCCGGACAGACCCAGCGACCAGCCTGAGGCGGAGGTCCATGACAGCGCGCCCTGCAGGACCGGCGTGGAGGGCGTTATGGCCTGGCCGCGATCGACCAGTTGCGAACTGAGTGCGACCGTTCCGTTGATGCCGGTCGACTGCGCATGCACCGGAACTGCTATGAAACTCAGCAAGGCGCAAACAACAAGCGCGGCCCGACGTTGATTCGGAAGACCTCGAATAATCTCGGTTTCCATCGTCATCCCGGCGCAGGCCGGGATCCAGTGGCTCCAGTTATCAGTTTTCGCGAGCATATTCAGGCTCTGTCACGACAACCCAGCGATAACGACACTGGATGACTCGCTTCGCTCGCCCCTCTGGGGCCGCCCTGCGGGCGTTCTGCGCGCAAGCGCTTGTCCGGCCTGCGCCGGGATGACGAGTAGAAGGCTTTCCAAGGCTATCTTCAGTCGCACAAACGCCTTGCCGTGGCGGCGAACCGTCACGGCAAGGCGCATCCCATGAACGCAGATCCGGGATTGGCTGTGCAACATCACTTCATCATCAGTGAACGGTGCTCAGATAAGAAATCAGATCATCCAGTTGCTTGGCGTCGCTGAGGCCATCGTATTTCATTTTGGTGCCCGGATCGGCCTGCTTGGCCGGTTGCGACAGATAGCTATGCAGCTTTTCCGGTGTCCATACCCAGTCCGTTTTTGAGCGCAGGGCGTCCGAATACTCGTAATCGGATATCGTCGCGGCCTTGCGTCCCACCACACCGAAAAGACTGGGACCTTTCTTGTTGCGTCCCTCCTTGATGCTATGGCACTCGGAGCATTCGGTCTTGAAGACATCCGACCCCGCGGAGGCATCGCCGGCCCGCGCAGGGGGGGAGGCCAGCACCCAACCAAGAACCAGCGTTGCGGTGCACAGCCCCAAAAATAACTTCGTCACTTTTGACTCCTTTGCGAGGTTTTAGAACGCTACGCTTGCCGAAACCGAGAACGCGTTCAGATCGCCGGGCTTGGTCTGCACCGCACCGAACGGAACGCCGAAGATGTTGTTCGTCACGCCGTTGAACTTGGTGAAGCGGAACCAGGTGGCCGAAAGCTTGAGATTGGCGATCGAGGTGAACGAGTCCTCCCGGCCGAACGGTGTCCAGAACAAGGTGATGAGGTTGGCCGTGGTATCGGGATTGCCGAAGGGGCCGAATCGAACCGCATCGCGCGTGCCGTTGCTCTGCAGATGCGCAACCTGCAGGCTGTAGGCTTGCTTGAATGTGTAAGTGACGCTCAAGGTTTCGTCATGCAGTACACCGCGCGGCAAGGCGGTGAGGCCGGTGGGGCCTACCGGTGTGCTGCCGTATTTGCGCTTCTCGAGAATATTGACGTACGACAGCTGGACGATGTTGTCCCGATTGCCGATGAACTGATACGACAGGTCGTAGCCCAGGTCGAACAGGTTGTCGCTGGGCCCCGTGCGCGGCAGCTGGCGCTTGGTCGTCAAGCCGACGACGCCGACCGAGAAGAACTGCCGCTTCATGTCCTTCATGTATGCGAAGCGGAAGTAGCCGGTGTCGCTGATCTTGCCCGGGTCGCCGGAGATGTTGTAACCGAGGCGATCCTGGGTCGAGGTCGGTAGCGATGTATAGGTGCCGACCTCGCCATACCAGTTGGAGTCGTACAGACCGTAGACGTTGGCGCCGATCACGCGGTTGGCCGGATTGTTGGGGCCGGACTGGCCGAGGAAGGTGCCCGTCGGCCCGCTTCCGGTCGCCGGCCCGAGGCTGGTCGCCGCCGGCAACACATCGACCGGATCGTCGAAGCCCGGGCTGTTGTTGACGCTTACGCCGAGCGTGAAATCCCTGCCATTGAGTTTGAGCTCCTTGGCGACAAAGCGCAGATCGAGATTGCTGAGCGTGGTGTTGTACGTATTGTTACGCCCGGTATAGGCCGATACGACCTTGGCATAGCCACCGAACTGGTCGGAGATGCGTCCGGCTATATACAGGTCGGCCTCGGTGAGGGCGGTGCTGCTTGGGCCGCGCGCAGGCGCGGTGTGCGTTTCCGTCAACTGTCCGGCCAGGGGAATCTTGGTGCCATGCCCGTCGGTATCGGTGTAGCCATTGAGCTTGAAGCGCATGCCGTAGGGCGTAAGGATCGGGCCATAGGACCCGGCATGGCAGTCCGCGCAGGCCGAGCCGGTTTGTCGTGCGAAGGCCGGAATCGCTTGGGCTGCGGTGCTGCTCAACAGCAGGAGCGCTGCGAGTCCACACCACAGGAGCATCTTTGGCCGTCGCATCGTGCGTCGATTCAGAAAGGACAGCATGAGGTCTCCTTGCTTTTTATTAGATGCAACGGGAATGAGGGGCGACATGCCTGTCGGCGGCAGCACCCATCAACGGCGGCGTTTGGGCAACATCCTGCGGAGCACTTCGTCGCGCAGGACGAAGTGATGCCAGAGCGCCGCGGCAACATGCAGCGAAACCAGTCCAAGCAAGACCCAGGCGGCATTCAGATGCCACGCCTGCAAGGTGTCGGCGAGATCCTCGTCGGCGCTCACGAGCGCAGGAAGGGTCAGGCCGAACAGGTGTACCGGCTTGCCTTCGGCGTTGCTCAAGGCCCAGCCGAGCAGGGGCAGGGTAAGCAGCAACGCATATAAGGCGATATGGGTGAGACCGGCCATCAGGCGAACGAGCTTCGGGAGCTGATCGTCGTGCGGCAGCTTTCCCAGCCGGATACGAATGCCGACGCGCGCAAGAAAAAGCATCAGCACGAACAAGCCGAAGTGACGATGCCCTTCGAGCAACCATTGCCGCACCGCTTTCCCGTCGATCTGGTCGCGGGTCAAGATAAATGTCACGGCAGCGATGACGCAGAACACGGTGAGCCAATGCAGCGCCACCAGCTTTCTGGGGCGCGCGGGGACGGTGACCACGGTGGGCTGCTGGGGCGGGCTGTTCAACGGGTCTTCCACGCCGGCCACGAATGCCGCGTTACCGGTCCCCTTTGGTGGAGTCTCTTTCTCCAGTCCCATGCTCAAGATGCCCTTGCGCGCCGCTGTCGTCATGCCGATCCCCTTATGTAACCGTGACCCGCTTCGCACTTGCGTTGGCGCCGTGCGCAGACGGAAAGGGGCCCAATGCGCATGAGTGCCGATGGAGCCGGGAAAGGTTGCGTGGCCTAGGGAATAAAAAGACGTGACGCCCGGTAGGCCCGGCCGGCGACGTATCGACAACCACGCAACCTTTCGCGAATGAGGCGGCACTCAAGCAGGTGAGCGGTCCTCCAAGCAATGACAACGTGGCCTAAAACATGGAAATCGAACGCATCCAGCTGCAATCGCATGGCGACAGTCGCGGCATGCTCATTGCCTTGGAGCAGGACCGAAACGTGCCCTTCGAAATCCGGCGCGTGTATTACCTGTTTGCTACGGGCAGCGACGTACATCGCGGCCAGCACGCGCATCGCCATCTCAATCAGCTGGCGGTAGCAGTGCGTGGATCGGTCACGTTTCTGCTCGACGACGGCACCGGGCCGGTCGAGGTCGTGCTGGACGATCCATTGCAAGGCCTGCTGCTCGGTCGCATGGTGTGGCGCGAGCTATACAACTTCAGCGAAGACTGCGTACTGATGGTGCTGGCCGACCAGCTCTACGACCCGGCCGACTACATCGCCAACTACGACGACTTCCTGCGTGAAGTCAGTGCTCCGCTGCAGCGGGAGGGCGCGGCAGCATGGCCCGGCCGCTAGTATTGATTGGCGCCGGCGAGTTCGCGCAGATCGCCTGCGAATACTTCGAGCATGACAGCGACTACGACGTGGTCGCCTTCAGCGTGGAACAGGCACACCTGACGCAACCGATGCTGGCCGATCGCCCCGTTGTGCCCTACGAGACACTGGAGACGCATTACCCGCCAGGCGATGTCGAAGTCTTTGTCGCTATTCCGGCGAGCAAGCTCAATCGCCTGCGTACGCGCTTCTACCTGGATGCCAAGCGCCGGGGTTATCGCTTCGCGACCTATGTCAGCAGCCGGGCATTTGTGTGGCGCAACGCGGAACTGGGCGAAAACAGTTTCATCTTCGAAGGCAACGTGATCCAACCTTTTGTTCGTATCGGCAACAACTGCGTGCTGTGGAGCGGCAACCATGTGGGGCATCGCACGGTCGTGGGCGATAACGTCTTTGTGGCATCGCACGCGGTGATTTCGGGGTACTGCGAGATCGGCGACAGCAGCTTTATCGGCGTGAACGCGACCTTCAACGATCGCGTAAAAGTGGCGCGGGATAACGTAATCGGCTCGGGCGCGCTGGTGACACGCGATACGGAGGCGGGCCTGATCTACGTCGGTTCGCCCGCGCGAGCGTTGCCCGGCAAATCCAGTCTCGATGCAGGCATTTGAAAAGCGCATGCCCGGATGGAACAAGAAAGGACTGGTCTTCGAAACCGCGCGACAGGGCGTGGGCGGCTGGATGCGTCATTCGGCGCTTACGCCGACGCCGTATCGACTCGACGATGAGCTGATACGCGTCTATGCGGGGTTTCGCGATACCGATGGTGTCAGCCGTATCGGTTATGTCGATGTGCGCGCCGACGATCCCACCGCGGTCGTGCGGGTCAGCGCCGAGCCGGTGCTCGACATAGGCCGGGATGGTTGCTTCGACGATCATGGGCTGATCCTGGGCGATGTCGTCGATGCGCCCGGCGGCCTGCACATGTTCTATGTCGGCTTCCAGCGCGTTGCCAAGGCCAAGTTTCTCGCCTTCACCGGCCTTGCCATCTCCAAGGATGGGGGGGAACACTTCGAGCGCGTGCAGGAAACTCCGATCCTGGATCGCGCGCCAGGTCGCAGCACGATCGGCGCGGTGCATTCGGTCATTCGCCAGGATGGCCGCTGGCGCATGTGGTACGCGGTCGGAGACGATTGGGAAATCATCGACGGACGCCCCTTTCCGCGCTACCACATCCGCTACGCGGAAACGGACGATCCACGATACCTGCCGCGCGAAGATCATGTCTGCCTGCTGCCGCGCGGCAGCGAATACCGCATCGGACGGCCGCGCGTGTACCGGCGCGGCGACAAATACGTCATGTACTTCACGCGCGGCAATACCACGGGCGAATATTTTCCCGGAGTCGCCCATAGCGACGATGGCGTGCATTGGGAACGCCGCGACGAATCGCTGGGCCTGGCGCTTTCCCCAAGCGGCTGGGACTCCCGGGTCATCTGCTATCCCACCCTGATACGCCAGCGCGACAAGCTGCTGATGTTCTACAACGGCAACGACATGGGCGTAGATGGATTCGGCGTGGCCGAAGCCGATGGCGAACCTTTCGACGGGAAAGCCGATGTTCACCGTTAGACCCTATATCCCCGCCGACGCCGGAGCCTGGGACGGGCTGGTCGAGCGTTCCCGCAACGGCAACATGCTGCATCGGCGGGCCTATATGGATTACCACGCCGATCGATTCGTCGACTGTTCGCTGGTGATCGAACGCGACGGCGACATCGTGGCGGTCTTTCCCGCCAGCGTCCGGGACAGGCAGGTGACCAGCCACGGCGGTTTGACCTATGCCGGGCTGATTGCCAGCCATGCACTGCGCGCCGAGTCGACGCTCGCGGTGTTTCAGCAGATGGGCGACTACTACCGTGCAAACGATGTGGAGCGCATCGTTTACAAAGCGGTGCCACACATCTTTCATTCCTATCCCGCCGAAGAAGACCTGTATGCGTTGCACCGGTCGGGCGCGCGACTTACGCGCCGCGATCTCTCCTCGGTCATCGCGCTGCAGGAGCCGTTCCAGCTCAACCAAGGGCGCAAACGCGCCGTCGCCAAGGCAAGAAAGGCAGGCATCGAGTGCCGGGTCGGCGCTCATCCCGACGATTTCCACGCGCTGCTTTGCGAGGTGTTGCAAAGACACGGAGTCTCGCCGACCCATAGCCTGCAGGAACTGTATCTGCTGCAGGCGCGCTTTCCCGGGCAGATCGTGTTGCACGAGGCGCGGCGCGAAGGCGTGTTGCTGGCCGGTGTGCTGGTCTACGACTTTGGCGCCGTGGTGCACACCCAGTACCTGGCCGCCTCGCAAGAAGGGCGTCATCTGAATGCGCTGAGCTTTCTGCTGGCCGAGCTGATCGATCGCGAGTACGCGGATCGGCGTTACCTGAGCCTCGGCATTTCTACCGAACAGCAAGGAGCCGTGCTCAACGAGGGCCTGGTCGCGCAGAAGGAACATTTCGGCGCCCGCGCCGTGGTGCATGATTTCTACGAGTGGGTGCTCTGATGGACGTACCCTTTCTCAGTCTCAGGGACGTCAATGCCCGTTATGCCGACGAGCTGAAGGCCGCAGCGGCACGGGTGATCGATTCGGGCTGGTACGTGCTCGGCGACGAGCTGGCAGCGTTCGAGCGCGAGTTTGCCCAATACAGCGGTACACGCCATGCGATCGGCGTGGGTAACGGACTGGATGCGCTGTCGCTGATCCTGCGTGCTTACAAGGAGCTGGGCACGCTGGCCGAAGGCGACGAAGTGATCGTGCCCGGCAATACCTTTATCGCCAGCTTTCTGGCGATCACCGAAAACCGGCTGGTGCCGGTTCCGGTGGAACCCGACCCGGCCAGCTTCAATCTTGATCCTGCCTGCGTGGAAGCCGCCATAGGTCCGCGTACCCGCGCGATCATGGCGGTACATCTGTATGGCCAGCTGGCGGACATGCCTGCGTTGACCGCGTTGGCGCAACGACACCGACTGCTCCTGATCGAAGACGCTGCGCAGGCGCATGGCGCGACGAGCGATGGCCGCAAGGCGGGCGCGTTCGGCGATGCGGCGGCCTTCAGCTTCTTTCCGACCAAGAACCTGGGGGCGCTGGGGGATGGCGGTGCAGTGGTCACCGATGACACCGCGCTCGCCAAACGCATTGCGGCGCTGCGCAACTATGGATCGGATGTGAAGTACCGGCATCTCTACCAGGGTGTCAATTCGCGACTCGACGAAATGCAGGCCGCCTTGTTGCGGGTGAAGCTGAACTATCTCGACGACGAGATAGCCTGGCGCCGCCAGGTCGCACGCTGTTATCGGGAGGGTATTGGCCATCCGCATATCCAGGTGCCCGAGGTGGTGCGAGAAGAGCAGCACGCATGGCATCTCTTCGTTGTTCGCTGCGCGCATCGCGACGCTTTGCAATTACATATGCAGGCCCGTGGTATTCAATGCCAGGTGCACTATCCCGTGCCTGCGCATCGGCAGTCGGCCTATCCCGGCCTGCAGGGCTTCTCCCTGCCGGTCACCGAGCGCCTGCAAGACGAAGTGCTGAGTCTACCGATGGGTCCGACCTTGAGCGCGGATGCGGTGGACCGAGTGATCGAGGCCTGCCAATCCTTTATGTGCCCGGCATGAACATCGTCCGCGCCGGCTTCTACTCCGCTATCGCCACCGCCGCGCGGCTGTTGGCGGGGCTGGTGGTGATCAAGCTGGTGGCATGGTTCGCCGGGCCCGAAGGCGTCGGCAAACTGGGGCAGTTCATGAGCCTCATGTCCCTGCTGGCGATCCTTGCCGGCGGCGGCATCAGTGCTGGCGTCGTCAAGTACGTCGCGGAATATCGCAACGACCCGCAACGGTTGTCGCGTCTTCTTGCCGCCGCGCTCTGGTACGCACTGTGTGCGTCCTGCCTGATGGGTGGCGCGGCGCTCCTGTTCAGCCGACCGCTTGCCGTCTGGCTGCTGGGCGATCCGCAGTACGCGGGGCTGATCCGCGTGTTGGCCGTGGCGCAGCTGGGCATCGCGCTGGTCAACTACATACTGGCAGTCATCAACGGCTTCATGGACGTGCGCCGGCTGGCATTTATCCAGGTGCTCGGCTCGATGTTCAGCGTCGTGATCGTGTTGTGGCTATCGCGATGGCTCCAGCTGTACGGCGCGTTGCTCGCCCTGGTGATAGGACAGGTGCTGTGGCTCATTGTCGGCTTGCCGGCATGGTGGCGAAGCCCCTATTTCCAGCGCAGCATGCTGCGAATGCATTTCGATCGCGAGATGACGCTGCGGCTGGCGGCGTTTTCGATGATGACGCTTACCTCGGCCCTGCTGCCGCCGCTGATCAATATCGCGGTTCGCGATCATCTCGCTGTCCAGTATGGCTGGGAGCAAGTAGGTTATTGGCAGGCGGTCAGCAAAGTGTCCGATGCCTACCTGCTGTTTCTCACTACCGCCATCAATATCTACTACCTGCCCAAGCTGGCGTCGACCCAGGAGCGTGCCGCGCTGGTGGCCGAGCTACGTAACGCCTATCGCTATCTGTTGCCGGCGGTCGTCGTTCTCGCGGCGGCGGTGTATGTGCTTAGAGATTGGGTGACCGGGTTGCTCTTCAGTGCGGATTTCAGCTCCGCCAACGCGCTCTACGGACCGCAGCTGCTGGGCGACGTTATCAAGATCGCGTCGTTCATCCTTTCCTACGTCATGTTGGCCAAGGCCATGACGCGGCTGTTCGTCGTGTCCGAATGCGTATTCGCCGCCAGTTATCTGTTGCTGGTCTATCTGTTCACCGCGCACTTCGGGCTGATCGGCGCGATGTATGCCTTTGCGGTCAATTACCTGATCTACCTGGTTTTCAACGTGCTGGTCGTACGACGTTATCTGGGGGCGCTATGACGATAACCGCCAACATATCCAAGAGCCCGGTGACGACGCCGTTGGTGTCCGTGTTGATACCGGCGTACAACCACGAACATTTCGTGCAGCGTTGCCTGGACAGTGTGCTGGAGGACCCCTACCCGGCCAAGGAGATCGTCATCATCGACGACGGGTCTACCGACGGGACCGGCGAGCTGATTGCCGAATGGGTGGCCAGGAACGGTCAGTACATTCCTGTCGAGTACGTACGCCGGGCCAACAAGGGCGTATCGGCGACCTTGAACGAACTGGCGGCGCGTGCGCGCGGGGAGTTCTTCCGCCTGGGCGCAAGCGACGACTATCTGCTGCCCGGCGGACTGGATGCGCAGGTTCGTTATCTGCTGGCGCATCCGCGCAAGGGCGCGGTGATCGGCGACTCGGTGGTCATCGATCAGGATGGGAACAAACTGCATGACAGCGGCATGTGCGATCTACACGGCGCGGACAAGCGGCTGTATGACTCCGACGATGGCATACGCCGCGCGGTTATCACGCGCTGGGCGATCGGCGGGCCGGTCACCCTGATTCGCAAGAGCGCGCTGGAAACCGTGGCCCGGTGGAGCGAGGGCTTGCGTATCGACGACTGGGATCTGTTTCTGCGCCTGGCCGCTCGCGACGAGCTGGGGTTCATCGATGTCAGCGTCTGTGCGTATCGCCTTCATGGCACCAACCTGAGCAAGACGCGGCATACCGCGACCCGTATTGTGAATCTGATCGAATCCCGTCAGGTCGCGCTACGGCGGGCATGCCTGTTCGATGAGCCCTATCGAACGCTGTTGCGGGCGCAGTCGCATTACATCGGCGCCAAGATCGCGTACCTGCAGCAACGCGTGGGCTCTCTGGTTTTCCACATGACGGTGTATCTGGCGCTGTCGATGTTGTCGAGGCTCAGGTTTCCTTCGACACACGCGCATGTGGAACACGTATGAAATGGCTATTGCGCCTGCCGTCGACCTATCTGGCGCTACCGCTACTGCTGGCCTGCGGACTCACGCTGCTTGCCTACGATCTGCCCGACGGTTATCTGGAGGGCATGCTGGTGCTGGCGCTTACGGCCATGGGCGTCATGCTTGCCGACGCGGTGATGGGCACTCGCTTGCCCGGCATCGCGCAGTTTCGCGCGCGCCACTACGCAGGCACGCGAGATGCCTTTGTCGCGTTGATTTTTGCGGCGGCGATCGTCCTCTTCTGCTTGCTGGATCTGACCCTGTTTCCCGTGCCGCTGTTGGACAACCCGTCGTCCTACGCGACGATGGAGAATGGCCGCGAGCACATCCGGCATATCTCGGATATGTGCTGGACGCTTCCGGTCATCGGGCTGCTTTGCACAAGAAAAAGGTGGCTTCGCAATACGTTGATCGTCGTCGGGCTGGTGTTTCCGATCCTGGTGATCGACCGCAACCGCATCTTCGCCTCGTTGTTTTCGTTCGCACTGGTTATCGTGTTTCGGCGCAACGAGAAGAAGCCGTTGCCGTGGAAGACGATCGGGGTGCTGGCGCTGGTCGGCGGCAGCGTATTTTCGATATTGGGTGCGCTGCGATCGGGATCGCTCGATACGGTCACGCTGCCCTTCAGTGCGATGTACCGCGCCGCTCCGCAAGGGGTCAAATGGCTACTGCTCTATAGCAGCGCCGGCCCCTACAACTTTGGCGCGATGGTGGCCAAGCACTACACCAATGCCAGCTTTCTCATCCATCAGGTGGTTCCGCTCAGCGGCTCGGTCGCTACCGCGGGAACGGATATCCCATTGGATGCGTCCAATATCAATGTAGGTACGGAGTTTCTGCCTTTTCTGCTGGCATTCGGCCCCATGGGTGCGGTGGTGGCGATCCTGGTGCTGTATGCCTTGTTGCTATGGAGCGTGCGGCGCCTTCGGCCTGCGGCTTCTCTGTTTCCCCTGCTTATTTTTCTGCGTGTTTCCTACGTGTGCGTGATGTCACCGTTCGCGCCGCAGGCGTTTATCTGGACGAACGTCGCATTCATCGGCCTTTGTCTGGCGATGCAAACGGCCGCCGCATTGCTGCCCAATCGAAAGGCCGCCACGCCGATTCACGCCCCTGCCCATCTTTCAGCGAGCCCATGACATGGAACAAGACGAAATCTATCTGATCGATATGTGGCGGATTTTCGTCCGTGAATGGCGATGGTTCGTGGCAGTGCTGCTGGTGGTCCTGGCCGCGACGTTTGCCTATGCGCACATGGCCAGGCCCAAGTGGGAGGCGACCGCCTCGATACAGGTGGGGCAGGTCGGGGCGGCGCTGCCAGGGACCGATCCCAAGGTCGAATCGTTTCAGCGTGTGATCCAGCGCCTGCAAACGCTGGACTTCCAGAACGATGTGATGAAAAGCGCCGGGTTTTCGCCCAAGAGCCCGGAAGCTCAGCTCTATCGCAAGAGTTTCAAGCTGGAACCGGAGCCCTATGCCAACCTGATCAAGCTGAGCGTGCGCGCGCTTTCGCCTGAGCAGGCCAGCCAGTTCGCCATGGCGACCCTTACCCAACTACAGGCGATTCATCAGGGTATCGAAGCCTTGCCGCTGAAGCTCGCCAAGGAGCGCCTCGATGAAATCCAGACCGAGCTGCAGGGCGCCATCGCCGATCGGGATCGATTGCTGCATGCGGCCGGGCAGGGCGGCAAGGATGAGACGACTCCCGCGGTCGCCGGGATCTTGCTGGCGGGCAAGAACGAGGACATTCATAGCCTGCAGATCGCCAGGAACGAACTTATCAATCGCCTGAGCCCGAACTACACCTTCGAGACATCGCTGGCATGGCCGATTCGTGTATCGGACTGGCCGGTGTCGCCCAACCTGGTGCTGACCTGGGGGATCGGGATTTTCTTTGGGCTTTTCATGGGTGCGCTCGCGGCTATCGGCAGGAATGTTGCGCGGCGTTAGATCAGGAGCGCCCCCTCACCCCAACCCTCTCCCCCGGCAGAGCCAGGGGAGAGGGAGCCTACTGAGGCAAGTTCCCAATCTTGCGAGACCTGCCCCCTCTCCCCTGGCTTCGCCGGGGGAGAGGGTTGGGGTGAGGGGGGCTCTTCAACCACCCATCGATTCAACCAAAGCACCCGATATCGGCACTCACCAAGTACATGAATGAAAAGGCCGGTGATGCAGGGATGAGTATGACGGTACAACACAAGCTCGAAGCCGGTGGCACCTCGCTCGACGAGTCGCAGCTGCTCGAGACGCAGCGCGCCTTTGACAGTGTCGCGGCCGACTACGACGGCCCGCGCGGCAATAACGAGCTGATCCAGCGCATGCGCATCACCTTGTGGGACACGGTGCATAGCGAACTCTCCCCCGGCGCCCGTCTGCTCGACCTGGGCTGCGGGACGGGTATCGATGCCATTGAATTTGCCCGGCGTGGCTTTCGCGTGGTCGCCTCGGACTGGTCGCCGCAGATGGTCGAGCGTGCGCGTGCGCGCGCCGAAGGATCGGCACTGGAGTCTCGCGTCACCGCCGTGCACCTGGGCATCCAGCAACTCGATCAACTCGATGGCGAGTTCGACGGTATCTACTCGAATTTCGGGCCGTTGAACTGCGCGCCCGATCTCACCGCCGTCGCCAACGAATGCGCGCGCCTGCTTAAACCCGGTGGCCGCCTGGTTTTCTCGGTGATGGGCCGGATCTGCCCCTGGGAGTTGGGGCATTACGCACTACGCGGTCGCTTCAAGCGGGCCGGCGTGCGCGCTGCGCGTGGCGCGACCGCGGTGGGCATGAATCGTCATACGATCTGGACGTATTACTACCTGCCACGTGAATTTTACAAGCCGTTCGCCGAACACTTCTCGCTGGCAAGCTATCGCGCACTGAGCCTGTTCCTGCCGCCGCCCTATCTGATCGATTACTACCGGCGCCGTCGCAACTGGTGTGAGCGTCTGGGCAGGCTCGACGATCGCTGGGGGGCGCTGCCTGTGTTGCGTGACATGGGTGACCATTTCCTTATCGTGATGCATCGGCGCTGATCGCCATGAACGCTCTGCACGCGCCGACCGACGTCAGCCTTTCCCGCGCGATCTCGATGACACCGGCGGGACCGTCGCGCGAACCGCTGGCGATTCGTGCAGGGCGAATTGGCGCATCGACAGCCACGGGCGGCTATCGTGTCGACCTGCGCGATCATCTGATCTTTCCCGGTCTGATCAACGCGCATGAGCATCTGCAGGTCAATTGCGTTCCGCCATTCCGGAAGGGCGCGCCGTTTCCCAACAGCTACGCCTGGATTGCGGCGTTCCAGAAGCATTTCGAGAATCCCGCGGTTATTGCGGCGCTGCATGTTTCCAAAGCATTGCGGCTCAAGCATGGTGGGCTGAAGAACCTGCTGGCCGGTACCACCTGCGTGGCTCATCACGATCCCTGGCATCCGGCGCTCGATGCGGCCGATTTTCCAGTTACGCTGCTGCGCGATTTCGGTTGGAGCTACACCCTGGCCGGGCCTGGCTATGGGCCGCCGCTGGAGCAGAGCTTCGCCGCAACGCCAGCCGATCAACCCTGGTTTATCCATCTGGCTGAAGGCACGGATGCAACGGCACAAGCCGAGCTGTCGCTGCTGGATCAGATCGGATGCCTGGCACCCAACAGCGTGCTGATTCACGGCGTGGGCTTGCGCGAACAGGATATCGATCGCGTCATCGCCGTGGGTGCCTCGGTGGTGTGGTGTCCGGGCAGCAATCTCGCCTTGCTCGGGCAGTCGCTCGATCCACGGCGTCTGCTCGCTGCCGGCCGGCTCGCCCTGGGTAGCGATTCACGATTGAGCGGCGCACGCGACCTGCTTGCCGAAATGCGCGACGTCGCTGCGCGCGGAGAGCTGGATGCCGGACAACTGCTGGCACTGGCTACGACACATGCCGCGCGCGTTCTTCGGATGCCGTTGCACGGCAGTCTCACACCGGGTGGTCCGGCCGACATGGTGATTGTCGAAGACCGCGGCGGCGACGAGGTCGAAAGCCTGGTCGGCATCGAACGTAGCCAGATTCGCGCCGTGGTGCACGCCGGTGTGCCGCGTATCGCCGATCCCGATTTCATCGAGTGGTTTGCGGCTGTGGGTGTGGAAACCGTGCCGGTGATGCTGGACGGGAAGCCGAAGCTGCTGGCCAAGGCCCTGGCCGATCCGGCTTTGATGGCGCTCGAACCTGGGCTCGAACTGGTCACGCACAGCCATGAGCGCGATCGCAGCGTTGAAGCGCGGTATCACTGATGAAAGCCTCGAAGAATGCGCCAAGGTTCTTGCCGGCCCCCCCAATCGTCATCCCGGCGCAAGCCGGGATCCAGTGTCTTCGGTTTCCGGCTTTCGCCGTAGAGCTAATGCTTGTTGATGCTCGCGATAACCGATCACAAAGCCACTGGATCCCGGCCTGCGCCGGGATGACGATAGGAAAAAATGAGGTTGTTCAAGGCTCGCTGAAGCTATCCCCGCGAAAAAGCCCATTGTTCGAGGTGCCTTGATGTCGCGCCCGCACATGCTCGCACCTGCACAGGCATACGCGCTTTGGGCCGCCAGTTACCCGGCGCATGCCCACAATCCCGTCATGCATGCCGAAGAGCGCGCCATGCTCGAACTGATGCCTGCATCCTTACATGGACAGGCTGTGGTGGATGCAGGCTGCGGCAGCGGACGCTACATCCTGCATGCGCTGCGCCGTGGCGCGGCGTGCATCACGGGTGTGGACCTCTCGCCGGAGATGCTCGAGCGCGCCGACGTGGAACTGAGTGCCGAACGAAACGGCATCCCGGTCGAACTGCTGCAGGGCAGCGTTACGGCACTGCCGGTGGCCGATGCCTGGGCGGACCTGACGGTCTGTGGCCTGGTCGTCGGACATGTCGAGGACCTTCACGCATCGCTCGCCGAGCTGCACCGCGTAACCCGGCCGGGCGGGCGCTTGTTGTGCAGCGACGTGCACCCGATCGGGCACGCGCTCGGCTGGGTTCGCGACTTCAAGGCGGGCGATGAGCGCTATGCCGTGCAGCACACCCAACATCTCTACAGCCACTGGCATACCGCTTGCGCCGTGCTTGGGTGGCAGATCGAACGCGTGCTGGAACCGATGCTCGATCCGGCCGATATCCCGACCGGTGCCCGCTTCGATCGCGTGGCGCTCGACGTACCCGTTGCGCTGGTATTCCAGCTGCGACGTCAGCCATAACCCTCCATTCGCACCCCGGCCATGACACATACGCCCCACACGCTGCTGATCAATCCGACGATTACCTCGCGTGCCAGCGCGCGGTTTCCGTTGTCGCTGCTGCATCTGGCGGCAACGCTGGATCGTGCCGGCAGCAGTCAGATCATCGACGGCAACGTGGAGCGCGATTTCATTGCCGAGTCGTTGCGAACCATCGAGCAAGGCCGCGTCGACGCGGTCGGCATAAGCGTGATGGGTGGCCCGCAGATGGCGCCGTCCATCGCGGTATCCAAAGCGATACGCGAGCGCTTTCCACAACTGCCGATTATCTGGGGCGGCTATTTCCCGACGCTCTATACGGACACGGCACTGGCTGCGCCGTATGTCGACTACGCCATTCGCGGGCAGGGTGAAGAAAGCCTGCCCGAGCTGGTCTCCGCGATCCATCGCGGTGCGGCGCCCGATGCGCTGGCCAGGATCGGCAGTCTGTCATGGAGGAACGACGGCGCGGTCGTACATAACCCGAATCGCCGTTTCACACTGGGCGACACCGGCGTGGTGCTTCCTTACGACAAGCTCGGCGATCCACGGCGCTATCTGGCACCCACCTTTCTCGGTCGACGCACGGTTGCGCACCAGGCGGCGATCGGTTGCCGGTTTCGCTGTACGTTCTGTGGCGTGAACGCGATGTTCGGCGGCACCACCGTGCTGCCGGCGGCCGCGCGTCTGGAGCGCGACCTGAGCTATCTCAAGTATGAAGTCGGCGCCGACTCGGTCCAGTTCTTCGATCACAACTTCTTCGACCGCGAAGTGGACATGATTCCGTTGCTCGAAGTCATGGCCAAGCTGGAAATGCCATGGTGGTGTTATGCCCGCTCGGACGCCTTGTTGAATCTCAAGGAGAGCACCTGGGAGCTGGTACGCAAGAGCAAATTGCGCATGGCCTATATCGGTGCAGAGTCGCCCAGTGGCCAGATGCTCAAGGAGATCCGCAAGGGCACGCGGCCGGACCAGACGCTGGAGGTTGCCGAGCTGTGCCGGCGCAACGGCGTGATTCCCGAGCTTTCGTTCATGGTCGCGCCCCCCGAGAACACCGTGGAAGAGACCGAGCACACGTTCGAGTTCATTCGTGACTTGAAGCGGATCAATCCGGAGTCGGAGATCATCGTCTACATCTATACGCCGTTGCCCGAAAGCAGCAAGCACGAAAAGGATCGCGGCAAGCGGGCTTCGATGCCCCTGCTCGATCTCAACGGTGAACCGGTGATCTTTCCCAAGACCCCGGAAGAATGGATGGAGAAACGCTGGGTCGACTACGCCTGCCACGCCGATGCGCCCTGGCTGGATGACAAGCTGCGCCAGCATATCCATGACTTCGTGACCGTACTGCGCTGCCGTTTCCCGACGGTGCAGGACCTGCGTTCGCCGCGCTGGGCCAAGCGCAGCCTGAGCGCGATCGCATCGTGGCGCTATCGCCACCGCCGCTACGACAAGCCGTGGGAACTGAACCTGGCCAACAGGCTGGTGAAGTTGCGCATGCCGCAGGTTTCGGGTCTTTAACGGGGGCTGCTTGCGCGTTGCACAGATCAATTTTCCGCTGGCCCCATCGGACTGCACGTCGGAGCAGCTGTTCGAACGATGGCCTTCGCTGGCGGATATCCCCGAAGCTGCGGCCAGCGCCGGCACACAGGTGTCGGTGATTCAAGCGGCGACGCGCGAAGAGCGCTTCACGCGCCATGGAGTCGATTACTACTTCACCGACGTGAGCGGAGCGACTACCGCAGCCAGCCGTGCCGACCGGTTCGTCCGGCTGCTGGGCGAGGTCGAGGCCGATGTATTGCATGTACATGGCCTGGGATTTGCCGAAGAGGCATTCGCCATATCGCAGCGCCTGCCGCAACTGCCGCTCATTTTCCAGGACCATGCCGACCGGCCGCCGCGTTGGTGGTGGCATCGCCCGAAATGGCGACGTTGGTATGCGTCGGCGTCGGGCGTCGTCTTCACTGCGCCTGCGCAGGTGCAGCCGTTCACGCATGCCGGTCTGTTCGGGCCGTTGACACAATTTTTCGCGATACCCGAATCGAGCAGCCGCTTCGGCCTGGGTAGCCGTGCCGATGCGCGCGCTCTCACGGGACTTCATGGCGACCCATGCGTGCTATGGGTTGGGCACCTGGCTGCAGGTAAAGACCCGTTGACCGTACTCGATGGCGTGGCGCAGGCGGCACCTCGGCTCCCGGACCTGCAGCTGTGGTGTGCTTTCGGTAACGCGCCGTTGCTCGAAGACGTGCGCAAGCGCATCGATCACGACCCGCGCCTCGCCGGCCGCGTGCATCTGATGGGCAAGGTGCCGCATGCGCAGATCGAGAGTCTCATGCAAGCCGCGGACCTGTACGTCTCGGGCAGCCACGCCGAAAGTTGCGGCTATGCCTTGCTTGAAGCACTCGCCAGCGGTGTCACGCCAGTAGTCACGGATATTCCTTCGTTTCGTGCCTTGACCGGTGACGGGCGCATCGGACATCTGTGGCCACCTGGCGATGCGACGAGACTGGCCGAGTCGCTGGTGCGTGCTGCATCAACACCGCTTTCGCCCGAGCAGGTTCGTGCTCATTTCGATGCCACGCTTTCGTTCGCCGCGGTTGGTCGCCAATGGGCCGATGCGTATGCGCAGGTGCTCGATGGGCGGCTGAGGAGGGCAGGGTGAAGCTCGCGCTGGTCCTTCCCGGTGGTGTGGATCGCACGGGCGAGTACCGCGTGATACCGGTATTCCTGGCCTTGATCGAGCGCCTGGCGCGTACGCACGAGGTGCATGTCTTTGTGTTGCGACAGGAAGCGGCAGCGGCCGAGTGGGATCTGGTGGGTGCGCGCATTCACAACATCGGCGATGGCTGGCCGCGTGCACGCGCGATCGCGGCGATTCGTACGGAGCATCGCCGCGCGCCGTTCGATCTGGTTCATGCGATCTTTTCCGGCTCCTGCGGTTTTGTCGCCGTGGCGGCCGCCAAACTGTTGCGGCTGCCGAGCCTGGTACATATCGCCGGCGGTGAGCTCGTGGCACTGCATGCGATCGGTTACGGCGGGCGACAGAAATGGAAAGGGCGTCTGCGTGAAGCGGTGGTCCTGCGTTTTGCGGATGTCGTTACCGCAGCCAGCGCGCCGATCATCGATTCGCTGCAGGCGTTGGGTATCGAGGCCGAACGTGTGCCGCTTGGTGTCGACCTGCAGACGTGGCCACCGCTGGAGCCGCGCAGGCGCGACACAGCGCGCGCGCGATTGATCCATGTAGCGAGTCTCAATCGGGTCAAGGACCAGTCGACCTTGCTACAGGCATTGGCACTGCTGGCGAAGGCCGGATTGGACTTCGAAATGGATATCGTCGGGGTGGACACCCTGCAGGGCGAGATGGACCGGCTTGCCCGACAGCTTGGTCTGGATCGGCATGTCCGTTTCCTTGGATTCAAGACCCAGCGCGAATTGCGCCCGATCATGGCAACGGCCGATCTGCTGGTCATGTCGTCGCTGCACGAGGCAGGCCCCTTGGTGTTGCTCGAGGCCGCATTGGCCGGCGTACCCACCGTTGGCACCGCCGTGGGACATATCGCGGAATGGGCACCTCTTGCAGCACTGGCCGTGCCTGTCGAAGACTTCGCTGCTCTGGCCGGTGCGATCGGACAGGTGCTCGCCGATGAGCCTTTACGCCTGGAATTGGCGCAAAGGGCACAGCATCGCGCGATGCTGGAAGACGCCGACTACACGGCGCGAGCGTTTGGTGCGCTGTATTCGCAGCTACTCGACGAAGCGGACTGATTCGTCGGTCCGAAATGTTCCATCGCCGCGCGCACTACATAGAGCGTGTCCATGCGCGGCACGGGTTGGGTAAGCCAGGTCAGTACGCGTCGCCCATGTTTCAGCTTCACCCAACTCTGCCCTTGCAGCCAGACCTGTGTGCGGATCATGTCGGCACGTTCCTGGACGGCCTCCTGCGAGGGCCGGATACGATGGGAAACGTAGCTCACGACATCGCGTGGCGAGCGCGACCATTCGAGGCCGGCGAACGCGTGCAGCCACAGTTCCGAACACGAAACACGGGTCGCCGTCTGGCGGCGCGAGATCGTTCGCAACAGCCAAGGGCAGTCGCGTTCGATTCGCGCCAGCACGTTCGCGGGGACGGCGTGGTGGTAGTAACGCGCAACCAGCCGCAACGGCGGTAACGCCCACCATGGCGTCTGGGCGGACTGCGTATCCCACAGCGTATTCCAGTCGCTGGCGAGCATGCGCGTCGCCAGCAGCGAAATATCGTTCAGATGAATCAGGCGCAGGCTGCGTCCGCAGATATTGCCTGCCGCATGCAGCAGCAGATGATTCATCAGCGCGCCGAGCGACGGGTAGGGATTCAATCCCGGGCGAGCATCGCGCGGATAGATGCGCTCGGTGATATCGATGGTGGATATCGGCAGGCGCTCCTGGATGCGCGTGTGCAGCTCGATATTGACCGGCGTGTCGCGGTGTTCGCCCAGACCCGTCACGTGCTGGCCGTCCGCCGGCTTGAATACGCGGTGCTTCCATTGCACGAACGACTCGACATAGCCCAGTTGCAGCAGCAGTGCGGTAGCCGCTTCGACATCGCTTTCCCGAACCAGCAGATCGATATCGGCCATGGGCCGATCGCCCGGAGCGTAGAGTCCCAGCGCATGCAAGGCAGAACCTTTCAAGGGGACAACGGGAAGCCTCGCGATCCGGGCACCGGTATCGATCCTTTGCAGCAGCGCCGCGATGCGCTGGTGGCGATGCTCGACGTGGTCGCGCTGGCTGGCGAGAAACTGCCGCCATGTCGGGTTTTGCCATGCCGAGGATCGACTGAGCAGCGGCGCGATGCCATGCGCGGCAACGGCCGCAGCCGCGAACCGCCATTCGAGATCACTCCATTTGGGCGTGGTATTGCCAGGGCGCGCGGACGCCAGTTCCATGGCAAGCGCTTCGGTGGTGCGGCGCAGGCCGGCCTTAACGATTTTGAGCGGTGGCAACATGGCGGATCGGCTGGGCTGGGCTTGCTGCGGAGGGGGTGGCGCGGTCACTGCGATGCGCTTGTTCGCTGGCGATCAGCGCATCCCAGCGTACGTCGAGCGCCATGCTGGCCTGGTGGTAATGCTCGGGCAGGTCGTTGCCTTTGGATTGCTGCAAGGTGACCTGGTCATGCAACAGGTCGCGCACGCTGCGATAGAAATCGGAGTCATAGGCGCCGCGGAACATCATGGCCAGGTCGGCGCTGTCCTGCCAATGCGTTTTCTCGCCGAGCTGTGCCTTGACCTGCTCGTAGAACTTCGTGCCCGGCAACGGATACGACACACTGACGCCGATATCGTCCGGCGCGGCCTGCGCCACCAGATCGCGAGTCAGCAACAGGTCGGCCAATTGCTCGCCCAGGTAACCCAGCTGAATAAAGAAGCCGACGCGGATGCCGTGTTCGCCGAGTCGCTTGCGCGCATCGATCAGCTCGGCGACCTTGGTGCCCTTGGTCATGCTGTCCAGCACGCGCTGACTGCCGCTTTCCGCGCCGATCCAGGCTTCCGTGCAACCGGCGTGCGCGAGCGCCTGAGCCATGCGTTCGCTGGACAGGTCCGCGCGGGTCTGGATGGTGAACGGCACGGAGCCATCCGCAGCGCGAAGGTGCTCGCCGAATTCGGTGACCCAGTCGATATGAAACCCGAAGATATCGTCCGCCATCCAGATGTGATCGGGCTGGAAGGTCTGCTTCAGGTACGTCATTTCAGCGGCCACGTCCTGGGCGCTGCGTTGCTTGTAATGATTTCCCCAGATCGGCTTGGCGCACCAGTTGCAACGGAACGGGCAGCCGCGCGATGCGGCCATGTTGAGGCTGAAGTAGCCGTGTCGTTCGTGCCACATCCTGCGATAGCGCTCGATGTCGAGCAGATCCCAGGCCGGGCGCCCAACGACTCGAGGGTCGGGTGGCATCACGCCGACGCGCGTGAGTTGCGTCTGCCCGCCGACCAGCGTGGCGATACCGGTGATACCGCCTACCCAGTCTTCGGTGTCGATACCCGGATTGTGCTGCAGCCGCTCGATCAACTGAATCAGTGCACCGATACCTTCGCCGATCAGCACGGCGTGAGCGCCCGCCGCAAGAAACGCGTCCGGGTGATCGGAGGCATCCGAACCGGCGACAATCACCCGCGCACCGGCGGCGCGCGCCTCGGCAATCATCTGGCAGGCCGCTTCGCGCATGCGGCCAAGGCACATCTTGGTCAGAAAGTTGAAATTGTCTTCGTAGAAAACCACAACATCCGGCTGTGCCGCCTGCAACGAGCTTGCATAGTCCTCGACACCGTCGGCGAGCATCGCGTCGAACAGGGAGACACTGTGCCCAGGCTGTCGCAGCATGGCGGCGATCTGGATCGTGGCCAGCGGGGGATAAGGTTTGCCGCGCTCCCACTGCTTTCGGTCATACGTCAGAAAGTAGGAGTGGCCGACCTGAATCTTTAGCATCTGGGGGGAGCCTTAGGTCATAACAGGGGATAAGCCGCGGCACGTGGCGATGAGGCCCTAGGGCCCCAGGTTCGGCGCTGCATGGACGTGAGTGCCCGATCGAGGCCCGCGGGTTGCCTCGTGGCAAGAAAAACTGGAAGTCCTGCGGGGAGGTGAGACGCAACCTTTTTCTTGCGAAAAGGCACTCAACGTTCAGGCTGGATGCGTACGCCTGTCCGGTGCGATCGAATCGCTGAAACTCCATCAACGAGGCGCCTTTGACTCCCCGCTACGACGTCAGCGATCTCATGGCCGACCCCTTTTGTGAACGGTCCGGTCATCGCTTCTCCATGCAAAAGCAGATCCTGGGCGGACGCTTTCAGTTCGAAAGCAACAGCGAGGCACTGCTGCGTCTGGTCGAAGACGCCTATGCGGGGCTGCCGCAGCATCAGCTGCCGGTGACCGCGCCGCCGTTTCATGTCGAACTGCGATTGGTGTCACGTTATGTGCCCATCGAAAGTGTCGAGCCACCTCCCGTGCAAATGCAGTCGGGTGCGGGTGTGCTCTGCGGCGTGATGGATGCGTTCAATTACGTGATGCTCGTCCCAGATCAGCAACGTGCCTTGATCGTTGCCTCGGAGGACATGCTGAGTCGCGCTTATCACCTGCGTTACGAGCTGATCGAGTTTGTGGTCTTTACCCTCGCCACGCGCGGGTTGGGCCTGATGCCGTTGCATGGTGCCTGTGTCGGTCGCGATGGGCGCGGGCTGCTGCTGCTGGGATCCAGCGGCTCAGGTAAATCGACTCTCGCCCTGCACAGCCTGCTGCATGACCTGGACTTTCTTGCCGAGGATGCCGTCTTCGTGCACCCCGACAGCATGCTTGCCACCGGCGTCGCGAATTTCGTGCATGTGCAGACCGATGCGCTGCGCTTTCTCGACAACGATGAAATCAATCGATGGATCGGCCAGGCACCGGTGATCCGTCGTCGCAGCGGTGTCGAGAAGTTCGAAGCCGATCTCAGAGACGGCCATGGCCGGCTTGCCATGGCTCCGTTGAAACTGGTGGGTGCGGTATGCGTTTCGCGCGAGCCGGCCGACGATTCCGATCGCCTGCTGAGCGCGGTTCCGGTACCGGAAGCCGTCGCGTGGCTTGCCAACGATCAGCCCTATGCGGCAGGGCAGCCCGGTTGGTCCGCATTTGCACAGCGGCTCGCGCAGCTGGGTATCCATCGGCTTCGGCGCGGCAATCATCCGAGGGCTTCGGTCGAGGCATTGCGGAAGCTGCTCGATGGAGCAGGGACAACCTTTCCCGCGGCGGAGGGCACTTACCCGCATGGCGACCTGGCCACGGGAGACGTGTCGTTCTGAGTCATAAAGCACCCCTGATGCCGCCGCTGCCGATCCGGGCCAACGGCATGTGCGTGTAACGATGTCGGACCCGCATCGAGCGACGAGCTTGCTGCGTGCGCTTGCACGCACGCTTAGTACGGCGGACATCGTCGAGACGATAGCCTATGTCGTGTTGTCGGTGGCCGTGGCATTCGCCGGCAGTCTTGTGGCGATACTCCTGGTGCCCCTGGTCCAGCCAGGGCATGCCGTGGCGTTTGCTGGCGGCTTGCTCGATGCGCATGGTGATATCGACAAGCAGGCGCTTATCTTTGCCGCTGCCACCATAAGCTTCGCCCTGCTGCGCTGGCTGGCATCGCGACTGGGCGCGCGCCTGGTCGCCCGTTACGGCATAGGGCTGCGGCGTGCGGTGCACGCGCGCCTGATCGACGCGCCGCTGGTATCGCTTGCCGATCTGACCTCGGCAGAAATTGCCAACGTGCTTACCCACAATGTGGAACTCGTCATCCAGGGCTTCAGTGCCTTGCAGCAACTGCTGGTGACCTGCGTGACTTCGGCCGTCAGCCTGGCCTTTGCGCTCTGGTTATCGCCGCAGCTGGTATTGGCGGCACCACTGCTCGTGGTATTCGCCCTGATCGGGTCGCGCATCAGCACGCGCGAGCAAGTGCAGGTGAGCCGCCAGTACGTCGCGGATATGACGCGGCTGTTCTGGCACAGCGAGGATTTTCCGCGCCGCCTGCGCCACGTGCGTTCCTTCGAACGCGAAGAGGCGGAGAAGGCAAGTTACGGCGACATCTCTACGCGACTTGGTTATGGCTACCGTCGTCAGCTGGAGTTGATCGCTTCCGGCCGACTGGTGCTTGAGTTACTGGCGGCAATCGGTATCGCGGCGGTCTTCATGCTCGCCCATCGCTGGCAGGGTTTCGATCAATCGTCGCTGGTCGCCGTGGGCTTGTTGCTCGGGCGCTTGTTGCCGTATCTGGTATCGACGCGGCAGAGCTTTCAGCAGCTGCGTCTGGCCGCACCGGCGTTCGAGCTGTGGCAGCGCTATACCCATCTGGAGTCGACCCGTCCGCCCGGTGCGCCCGCGCGAGTACCGCTCGCCGGCACGACATTGCATATCGAGCGGATGCATTTGAACCCGCCATCGAACGGACTGGATATCGCCGACCTGCGACTGAGTCCCGGTGAGCTGACTTCGATCGCCGGCGACTCCGGCATCGGCAAGAGCAGTCTGGTCGACGTGCTGGCCGGCATGATGACGCCCGAGACCTTCGTAGCACGCGCGGGCCATCGATCGATCGAGTTTGGCGAGTATCGGGAGCTGGTACGCCATGGCGCCTATGTCAGCCAGAGTGTCCGGCCCTGGCAGCATTCGGTGCGCGAGTGCCTGCTATGGGCCGCACCGGATGCGACCGAAGCGATGATGCAGCGTGCGTTGATCGATGTCGGTCTCGACAAGCGACTGGCGGACTCCGATCGCGGACTGGACACATCGCTGCACAGCTCGTCGAGCCGGTTGTCCGGCGGTGAGCTGCAACGACTGTTACTCGCTCAGGTGATCCTGCGGCAGCCTTCGCTTGCCCTGCTGGACGAGGCGACCAGCGCACTCGATGCCGCCTCCGAGATCGCCGTACTTTCTGCGCTCAAGCGTTGCCTGCCACAGACCATCCTGATCGTCGTGTCGCACCGTTCAAGCGTGGCGACCATTGCGGACCAGTGCCTGACCATCGGCAATGACCTGGTGACAACGATGGTTGCCAACACCGAGCTACGGCGCACGACATCGCTGGCTGGCTGAAAAGAAACCCTGGAACCCCACCTACTCGTCATCCCGGCCTGCGCCGGGATGACGATTGAAGACTGAGGCAAGTTGATCAAAGGGTCGGCAAAACGCCTCGTCATCTCTACAATGCGGCCCTTTTCCTTAACCCGGCAGCCGTGACTGTGGATATCGTCGTCAACGAAGAACTCAAGGCCTATATCGACCCGATGACCCCGGATGAGTACGAGGCGTTGGAGCGAAGCATCCTGGCCGAGGGCTGTCGTGACGCGCTGGTGTTGTGGGGCGAGATGCTGGTCGATGGTCACCATCGCTACAGCGTCTGCCGCAAGCACGACCTGCCCTTCAAGACCATGCAGAACACGCAGTTCCAATCCATGGATGACGTGCATCTGTGGATGATCGACCAGCACCTTGGCCGGCGCAGCGTGTCGCCCTTTCAGCGTGGTGTGCTGGCGCTACGCAAGCGCGCCATCCTGGCTGAGCGACGGAATCGTGCGCGCAATGCCGATAAAGCGGCAGAGGCTCCGGAGCCGATCGAGGCGACAAACGAGGCAGCGGAAACCGCCACCGACACGCCGCGAATCGAACCGGCGATCAGCCGCGAAGCACTCGCGCGGGAAGCGCGGCTCAGCAACAGCCAGGTCGGGATGATCGAGAAGATCCAGAAACAGGCCGCGCCGGAAGTGGTGGAAGCGGTCAAGTCCGGCACGCTGTCGATCAATGCGGCGGCTGCCGTGGCGACCCTGCCGGCCGAAGAGCAGCGTGCCGCTGCTGTCGCTGGCGGCGACGAGCTCAAGCAGGCCGCCAAACGGGTACGTGAAGCCCGCCGCAAACCGCGTGACGAAGCCAAAGAACCGCAAGGCACGACCGACGATAGCGAGTTGCTTGAGCTACGCCAGCGTGTGATCGAGCTGACGGCAGAGAACGAAGCCCTGCGTCGCGAGCTGGCGGAACTGCGGGGTTAGAAGCTCAGGCAATCCGCCTTCCCTCGATCGGATAACCCGGATCGGTATAGCCAGGCGTCGAAGCATGGCCCGGCGGTACCAGTCCATCGACGAACGCTTCGTCTTCCGGCCCGAGTTGGAGCTGCAACGCTTCGATGTAGCTGTCCCAGTGGGCTTCGGTCCGCGGCCCGGCAATGGTGGCACTGACGAAGCGATTCTTGAGTACCCATGCCAACGCGAAAGCGATCGACGTCGTGCCACGTTGGGCCGCATATTCGGCCAACAATTTTGCGATCTTCAGCGATTCGGGTCGCCACTCGGTTTGCTGAATGCGTTTGTCGCCGCGACCCGCGCGCGAGTCGCTCGGCGGCGATGCGTCCACGGCGTATTTGCCGGTCAGCACACCGCGCGCCAGCGGGCTATAGGGTACGACGCCAATGCCGTAGTGAGCCGCTGCCGGCAACTGTTCTACTTCGGCGCTGCGGTCGACCATGTTGTAGAGCGGCTCGCTGGCGACGGGGCGGTCGACACCGAGCTGGTCGGCCAGCCGTACGATCTCGGCAATGCGCCAGCCACGAAAGTTGGATAGGCCGAAATAGCGAAGCTTGCCCTGGCCAATCAGATCGCCGATGGCGCGCAGGCCTTCTTCCATCGGCGCATCGACGAGCGCGCGATGGAAATACAGGATATCGATGTAGTCGGTGCCGAGCCGCTTCAGGCTTGCGTCGACCGACTGCATGATCCATTTGCGCGATTGGCCTTGCTCGTTCGGGCCGCTCTGTGCGGTCGGAAAACCGAATTTAGTTGCCACCACCCAGTGATCGCGACGGTCGGCGATGGCCCGGCCCACGACCGACTCCGAACGGCCGGCGTGATAGACGTCGGCGGTGTCGATGAAGTTGATGCCCTGCTCGAAGGCCTTGTCGATGATGCGTCTGGAGGTGGCTTCGTCGGTCTCGCCGCCGAACATCATCGCCCCCAGGCACAGGGGGGATACTTTGAGGGCGCTGCGGCCAAGGTAGCGGTAATCCACATGTGTTCTCCAGGTTTTTATAGGGGAGACGTCAGTGAGCCTCTGAAAACCTTTCCTATTCGTCATCCCGGCCTCCGCCGGGATGACGACAAAAACTGAGGTAGTTCGAGACTTCCTTCAGTCGCGACCCACGGTTACGTCACGGCTCGTCGCGGCTTAAGCCGCTCCTACAAAGATTACGTTGCTTCTTCAAAAACTCGTCGAGCGATCGACACAGCCGAACTGGCGGTGGGCCAGCCCGAATAGAAAGCGAGGTGCGTAATCACCTCGATCAACTCGTCTCGACTGATTCCGTTGTCGAGCGCCTTCCTCAGGTGGAAAGGCAACTCGTTGGTGCGATAGAGCGCGATCAGGCTTGCCACGGTGATCAGGCTGCGATCGCGCGGCGACAATCCCGGTCGCTCCCATACATCGCCAAACAACACATTGTCGGTGTAGTCGGCCAACGCAGGAGCGATATCGCCGAATACTTTACGTGCGGCAGAAGGTGTGTCGGCCATGTGATTACCGATCGACGCGTTGTTGCAGGTGCTGCGGATAACGCTCGCCTTGCACCGGGATCAGGGAAACGGCGCTTTCGATCTCGCTCAGATCGCTGGGCGTCAGTTCGATGCTGGCCGCTCCGAGATTTTCCTCCAGGCGATGCAGCTTCGTGGTGCCGGGAATCGGCACGATCCAGGGTTTGCGAGCCAGCAGCCATGCCAGGGCGATCTGCGCCGGGGTCGCCCCTCGTTGCGCCGCCATCTGTCCAAGCAGGTCGACCAGGGCCTGGTTTGCCTTTCGTGCCTCCGTCGTGAAGCGCGGAACGATATTGCGAAAATCGGTACTGTCGAAGGTCGTGCTTTCGCTGATAGCGCCGGTCAGAAAGCCCATGCCCAGTGGGCTGAACGGAACGAAGCCGATACCGAGTTCTTCCAGCGTCGGCAGGATTTCCGCTTCAGGCTCCCTCCACCACAGCGAGTACTCGCTTTGCAGTGCAGCGACTGGTTGCACCGCGTGCGCACGCCGGATCGATTGCACGCCGGCTTCGGACAGGCCGAAATGCTTGACCTTGCCCTGCTGGATAAGATCCTTCACCGCACCGGCGACGTCCTCCATCGGGACGTTCGGATCGACACGGTGCTGATAGAACAGATCGATGCGGTCGGTCCTGAGGCGCTTGAGTGCAGCTTCCGCCACGGCCTTGATGCGTTCCGGCCGGCTATCCAGGCCAAGATTCACCTCGCCTTCCTTGAAGCCGAATTTTGTCGCGATCACTACCTGGTCCCGAAGCGGAGCCAGTGCTTCGCCGACGAGTTCCTCATTGGCGAACGGCCCATAGGCTTCGGCGGTATCGAAAAAGGTGACGCCACGCTCGGCCGCCGAGCGGATCAGGGCAATCGCGGTCTGCCGGTCCGTGGCCGGCCCATAGCCAAAGCTCAGCCCCATGCATCCGAGCCCGATCGCCGACACTTCCAGGCCACTATTTCCCAATGAACGCTTTTGCATGGATTTCTCCTGCCCGATGTAGTTGATCCGGGCATCCTAGTCCTCCGGGTTGATGCGATTAAGTGGTATAAATCGCATGGACTTATGGCTGGAGACCATAAATGCCGCGCGAGAACTTCAGCGATCTATTGGCCTTTCTTGCGGTGGCGCGAGAGCGCAGCTTTACCAAGGCGGCCGCCAAGCTCGGTATCTCGCAATCGACGCTCAGCCATACGATCCGCGCGCTCGAAGAACGGCTGGGCGTCCGTCTCCTGGCAAGAACCACGCGCAGTGTCACGCCCACCGATGCGGGCGAGCGCTTGCGTGCCGCAGTCGCGCCGCGGTTCGAGGAAATCGATGCCGAACTATCGGCGCTGAGCGAACTGCGGGACAAACCCGCGGGAATCATCCGCATTACTTCGGGCGAGCACGCGGCAAGTGCGATTCTCTGGCCTGCGCTGGAAGCCTTGCTGCCCGACTACCCGGACATCCATGTAGAAATCGTTGTCGACTATGGCCTGACGGATATCGTTGCCGAACGCTACGACGCCGGTGTCAGGCTCGGCGAACAGGTCGCGAAGGACATGATCGCCGTGCGCATCGGCCCCGATATGCGCATGGCGGCGGTCGGTGCGCCAGCGTATTTTGCGCGGCGCAAGCGACCGAAAACGCCGCAGGACCTGACGCATCACGACTGCATCAATCTGCGCCTGCCGACCCACGGAGGCATCTATCCCTGGGAGTTCGAAAAGGCCGGTCGCGAAGTGCGGGTGCGCGTCGAGGGCCAATTGGTTTTCAACAATATTGCGCTGAGGCGCGACGCTGTCCTGGCAGGTCTTGGCCTGGCCTATCTGCCGGAAGATCAGGTGCAGAAATATATCGACGACGGAAAACTCATCCGCGTTCTTGCCGACTGGTGCCCGCCGTTTCCCGGCTATCACCTCTACTACCCAAGCCGCCGCCAACCGTCCCCGGCGTTTACCTTGCTGGTGAATGCGTTGCGTTATCACGCTTGAGTTACTTTCGAGCGAGGAGGTGCTCCCGCGAGAACCCGGCCCCCTCACCCCAACCCTCTCCCCCGGCAAAGCCAGGGGAGAGGGAGTTAAGGTGCGCAAGTGCGAAACACTGTGGTCACCTCAGTCAGGCTCCCTCTCCCCTGGCTTTGCCGGGGGAGAGGGTTGGGGTGAGGGGGGCTTTAAGTCCTAAGCCTATTGGCTGACACGCGCAGAAAATGGGCGTATCCAAGCACCATCATCAGCCGGCCACTTCCTCTAGAAACGTCGCCGATGGCACGAAAAACAACGTGCCGGTGACAGCCTTGCTGTGGTCGAGCAAACGGTCGTAATTGCCGGGCGGGCGACCGACAAACATATTGACGAGCATCTGTTCGATGCGTTGCGGAGCACGCGCATAACCGATGAAATAGGTGCCGAACTCGCCCTTGCCGATGTCGCCGAACGGCATGTTGTCGCGCACGATATCCAGCTGCTCGCCGTTCTCCACGATCGTTGTCAGTGCATTGTGCGCGTAGCTCGGCTTCACGCTGTCATCCAGCTCAATGTCCGCAAGCTTGGTCCTGCCCACGATCTTTTCCTGCTGCTCTACCGGTAGCGCATTCCAGCTTTGCAGGTCATGCAGGTACTTTTGCACGATCACGTAGCTTCCGCCGGTGAAGTCCGGGTCCTCGCTGCCGACGATGGCCGCGTCGAGGGCCGCCTGGTCCACCGGGTTCTCCGTCCCGTCGACAAACCCGATCAGGTCGCGGTCATCGAAGTAACTGAAGCCATGCACTTCGTCGACGGTGACGACGGAGTCACGGAGCCGGGACATGATCTGGCTTGCGAGTTCGAAGCACAGGTCCATACGCGTGGCGCGCACATGGAACAGGATGTCACCCGGCGTGGATACGGCATGGTGCTGCCCCTGAATTTCGCGAAACGGATGCAGATCCCTGGGCCTGGGTTGTCCAAAGAGCCGGTCCCAGGCATCGGATCCGAAACCCATCACGCACGACAAGCGCCCTTCCAGATCTCGGAAGCCGACTGCACGCAGAAGTCCCGCCAAGTCGCTGCAAAGCGCTCGAACCGTAGCGCGATGCTGAGGTTCCGGCTTCAATGTCAGGACAAGAAAGATAGCGGCACGTGTGAGCTTTGCTACAACCGGCTGCGGAACCACGGACACATTCACCTCCATTGCGCGTGCGGTCGAATCTTTATAGTTGACGCGGTTCAGTAGTAACGCGGAATCGGGCCGAGCTGCGGCGTCATGCGGTCGCTCAAGTCAAATTCGACTTCGTCCACATAGCACCAGCCCCAACCCTCCGGCGGATCGTAGCCTTCGATGATGGGATGTTGGGTACGGTGGAAATGCCTGGTCGCATGCCGGTTCGGCGAATCGTCGCAACAACCCACATGTCCGCAAGTGCGGCAGATACGCAGGTGAACCCATGTGTCCCCGGACTTCAGGCACTCCTCGCAACCGCGTGCGCTGGGCGTGACGTCCTGGATCGAAGCTAGATGGCTGCAATGACTGGTCATCGGCGAATCTCGTTGATGGCGAAAGACCGGTGCTCATCTTAGGCTGACCGATCTTTTGCTGTACGCCTCGTTGGAGGCCATGGCTGAGGCTCAGTATCGCCGATATATGAGACTGAGCCGAATAAGTTAAATATTCGGCTCACTGTATGAGCCGAATAGCGATTAGAATCGGCTCACGACCAGGATTCCCAACCGTGAGCAACCCCCGCTGGATCTGGCAGCAGCCAGATTGGCCCCGATTCCACTGGCAGGCGGAAACGCTGGCGCCTTTGCTGCGCGATTGTCAGCAAGCCCAAGGCCGGCTGTCGGGCATGGCCGGGGCCGTAGCAGGTGATGCGCAGATGCAGGACGAGCTGGATACGTTACTGCAGAACATCATTACCTCGTCGGCTATCGAGGGCGAACAACTCAATGCCGCCTCGGTGCGCTCCTCGCTTGCGCGTCGACTGGGCGTGACCACCGCAAGCGACGGCGAGGCAACTGCACGCAGCGAAGGCCTGGCCGAGCTCATGCTCGATGTCACCCAACACTATCAAGCGCCGCTTGACTTGCCGCGCCTGTTGCACTGGCATCAGTGGTTGTTCCCGCAGCAGGAGACGTCGTTGCCGCAACGCATCCGCGTTGGAAGTTTGCGTGGCGACGAGCCGCTGCAGGTAGTGTCAGGGCGCATCGACCGGCCGGTGATCCATTTCGTGGCGCCACCGCGTGATGGGTTGGAACAGCAGATGGATGATTTCTTGAAATGGTTTACTCGTAGCCGAAGCGACACGGCATTGGATCCCATGCTGCGTGCAGGTATCGCGCATTTCTGGTTCGTCACGTTGCATCCGTTCGACGACGGCAATGGCCGCTTGACGCGAGCTATCACCGATCTCGCGCTTGCGCAGGGAGAGCATGAGGCGATCCGTTTCTACGCCATGTCTGCAAGCATCCTGGCCGATCGTGCCGGTTACTACCGAGTGCTGGAATCCAGCCAGAAAGCGGGGTTGGATATCACCCCTTGGCTGCAATGGTTCTTGCATACGTTGCTTGACAGTTTTCAACAGGCCTTGCAGCGTATCGATCGTGTGCTGGCCAAGGCGCGCTTTTGGCAACAACATCGCCATCAGGCGCTATCGGCCGATCAGATAAAGGTATTGAACCGTTTACTCGATGGCGGTGAGCGTGGGTTCGAGCAAGGCATCAGTGCTGCGAAGTACCAGGCGGTAACCAAGGTATCCAAGGCCACGGCGACTCGTCACCTGGCGGATCTGCGGGAAAAAGGCTGCGTGGAACGTTTGCCCGGCGGCGGGCGTAGCACGCGATATCAAATTAAATCGCCGGGCGCGATGCCATTTTTGTAGCGACTTCAGGGAATCTGGAAAAACCTTCCTAGTCGTCATCCCGGCGCAGGCCGGGATCCAGTGACTTCGGTTTCCGGTTTTCGCGATAGAGCAGATACTTGTTAGCTTTCGCGATAACCGATTGCAAAGCCACTGGATCCCGGCCTGCGCCGGGATGACGATAGGAAAGAATGAGGCTCTTTTTGATCCCCTCAGCCGCGTTAAGGCGCGTGTGCACCCGACCGCTGCACGATCTTCTGACAATCGGCGAAATAGCTCGCATAACTGTCCTTGACTCGCGCCGGGCCCATCGTAAAGCCGTAACGCACCACGCCGCTCTTGTCCTTGATCCAAGCACCCATGGAGTAGGTGGCGAGAAAGCTCGTCAATTGTTCCATCGACAACGGACGGCTGAGCACGATGGCATCGTCGACCGCGCGGGCACGCCCGCTTTGCTGCGGCATGATTTCCTGCTCGTTGATCTCGAAATACGCTCGGCTTTCGCGTGCGACCAGTTGCCGTGCCCGTTCGCGGCCTACTGTGTAGTACGCGGTGAGCGTCACGCCCTCGGGCGCACAGACCAGGGTGACCTTGTTGTCGCCGCCGCGCACGATCTGCGAGAACGTCAGTGTGGCCGGCACGGTTGCGGGCTGGTAGCTGGCAATGAGCGGCTGGCGGCCGTTATTGGACAAGCCCCAGCCAAGCAGTTGCTCTGCGTCGAACCACACCATGTCGGTTTTGGGCGGCGTCGGTGCGCGATAGAACGCCCAGGGGTTGGCATCCATCGATTTCAGATACGCGGCGGCTTCGTCTGCCGCCTGGTTTCTGCCGGCCTCGTTCTTTCTGATCGCCGGTACATGCGACTGGTGCACGCCGATCCGATCCATGCCGGACGCCGACCAACGGTACAAGCCGCCCAGATACGCATAGGCGCACGCATCCGTGCAAAGCGCAGCCTTTGGCGGCTCGCCCGGGCGCCGCAACGTGCCGACATGGGTCACCATGCCGCTGGATCGAAACAGTCGCCCTAGCGCAAAGCCCGCACCCATGTCTTCGCCCGAAGCATCGAGATAGACGTCGGATCCGGTGGGAATCTTCCCTGCCTTTACCCAGGCATCGAAACGCTGGGGTGCGTCCGCGTCGATCACGCCGTAGAGATAGACCTGGGTGGCCTTGGCCACGGCAAGCGTCAAGCGATCGTTTTTTACCGCCATCGACAGCTGGTTCGCGGGCATGTCCCCGGGCGGCAGGGCAGGCTCGCGTGTCTTGCTGGTGCGGGCATGAGCAAGCAGCGGGCCCAGACAGGCCGCAAGCACCATGGCGCTCAGAAACCGTCGTTGCCAGGTGATTCTGCAAGCAGGGCGTTGATACGCGTTAGCGGATGGCACGGCCATTCCCGTGATTGAAACCGGCCGAGTGTCGCGGGTAGCGGATGTCCGCCCAATGAACGTCGGCGACCCGCGTAATTTGACTGTTTGGGAGATAACCGGCCCGGCTTGGCTTATCCTTGGCATCCTGCGCTCCACTTTAGTCCTTAGCCTTCCCAGTGAAAGTCGAACCCCACCCGTTGTTGCCAGGATCGGCCAGGATCGTCGTATGAACTTGCCGGGTGAGGAAGCCGCTGCGAAAGACGTGCCTGCCGCACCGGCGACCACCGATTATCGCGTGATTTCCCTGATCGTGGCCTGCTCCATCTTCATGGAGCAGCTGGATGCTACCGTGCTGGCCACGGCATTGCCCACGATGGCGCATGACTTCGGCGTGACCGCGCCGGCGATGAGCGTGGTCATCACCTGCTATCTGCTGATGCTGGCCATTTTCATTCCGGCGAGCGGGGCGATGGCCGATCGGTTCGGCGCGCGCCGCGTCTTCAGCACGGCCATCGGCGTGTTTGTCGCAGGCTCGATCCTCTGCGCCTGGACCACCAGCCTGCCCATGATGGTCGCGGCGCGTGTGGTGCAGGGTGCGGGCGGTGCCATGATGGCGCCGATCGGGCGACTGATTTTGTTGCGCACGGTGGAGCGCCGCAATCTTGTCTCGGCGATGTCATGGACGCTGGTGCCCGCGTTTCTGGGGCCGCTGATCGGACCGCCGCTAGGCGGATTTATCGTCACCTATCTCGACTGGCGCTGGATCTTCTACATCAACGTGCCGATCGGTGTGCTCGGCTTCGTGCTGGTGCGCAAACTGATTCCGGATATCGGCAGCGAAACGACTGCTTCGCGATTCGATCTGCTGGGCTTCGTGCTATGCGGTGTCGGCCTCGGCTGCCTGCTGTTCGGTTTCGAATCCATTGGCCAGAACGCGGCATTGCCGGAGGCGCTCACGCTGCTCGCTGTCGGCCTTTGCGCATGCATCGCTTATGTGTGGCATGCGAAGCGCCGGCCCAATCCGCTGCTCGATCTGTCTCTGCTCAAGATCGATTCGTTCCGCTTGTCGGTCATTGGCGGTTCGTTGATGCGTGTGACGCAAGGCGCGCAACCGTTTCTGCTGCCGCTGATGTTCCAGATCGGCTTCGGCTGGTCCGCCGTACGCAGCGGTCAATTGATTCTGGCCACGACGCTCGGCGCCATCGTCACTCGCAGCTTTACGCCGCGGCTGCTGCGACACGTCGGTTTTCGCAATGGCATGATCTTCAATGGCGTGCTTTCCAGCCTGGGCTACGCGGTATGTGCTTTTTTTCGCCCGGACTGGCCGTCCGCCATCATGTTCGTGCTGCTGTTCTGCTGCGGCGCGTTCATGTCGTTCCAGTTTGCGGCCTATAACACCATTGCGTACGAGGCCGTTCCAACGTCTCGTGTCAGCGCGGCTAATAGCTTCTACACCACGTTGCAGCAACTGATGCTATCGGTCGGTGTATGTACCGGTTCGCTGCTGCTCAAGTCCACCATGGTCGTCGGCGGTCACGCTCAGCCACAGCTCATGGATTTCTCCATCGCATTCCTGGTGGTGACCTTGATATCGCTCAGCTCGACGCGTTGGCATCTGGCGTTTGCGCATGATGCGGGGCATGAGTTAAGTGGGCATCGGGCCAAGTAATCTCACACACCCAACAAGCCTCCCTATCTTGTAGGAGCGACTTTAGTCGCGACCAGCCGTGACGTAACCGTGGGTCGCGACTGAAGTCGCTCCTACAAAATTGTTGAATGTTATGGCTCTTATGGCAGCTCTATCGTCGCCATAAGCCCGCCGCCATCTCGATTGGACAACCGCAAGCTGCCGCCGATCGAGCTCATCAGCTGCGATGCGATCGCAAGACCCAAGCCCGTGCCACCCGTATCGCGATTGCGGGAAGCTTCCAGCCGATAGAACGGCTGCAGCACTTGCTCCAGCTCGCCATCAGGAATGCCGGGTCCGCGATCCGATACGGTGATTAACAGCTTTTCATCCGTGCCCCGCTGCATGCCGACCTCGGCACTTCCACCGTACTTGATCGCGTTGTCGATCAGGTTGCCGAGCACGCGCCGCAGCGCTTGCGCTCGTACCGTGGCGGTGCCGCCGACGTTGTCGGTCAGTGTCACGGGTTGGCCGACATCCTGGTAGTCGAAGACCATGCTTTCCAGGAAGGCGGCCGCGTCGATGCGTACAGGAGCTTCCGAGCCGCCGTGGGCGCTGCGTGCGTAGGCGACGCCTTCGCGGACCATATGTTCCATCTGCCGCAGGTCATCGAGAATCTTTTCCTGCTCGCTGCTCTCGTCCAGGGCCTCGGCGCGCAGGCGCATGCGCGTGATCGGGGTCTGCAGGTCGTGCGAGATGGACGCGAGAATATGCAATCGCTCTTTCAGGTGCCGGCGGATCCGGTCCTGCATGGCATTGAAGGCGACCGCCGCATGCGCTACCTCAGTGGGACCGTCCTGGCTCATGCGTGGGCCATCGGCGGTCGGTGTCATCGCTTCCACAGCCTGGGCCATGCGGGTGAGCGGACGCGTGGCTAGCCGCACCGCGAACCAGGTACATAGCAACAGCAGCGCTATCTGCAGGACAAAGACAAACGGCAACCAGCTCGCGACGGGCACCATGCGCGGCGTGATCTCGAGCGTCAGCGGCGAGCCGTCGTGCAGCGTAAAATGCACCTGGTAGCGTTCCGGCTTGAGCGACACGGTTTCGGCATGCACCTGATAGCCGGGGCCCACTTCCTTGGTGATCAACTGCACGACAGTACGTGCGCGGTCGGACATCGCTGGATTGCCCGGCTGACCACTGCCGAGGATGTAGTGATAGTTGTCCCGCTCGACGCGATGGAGCCAGGCGGGGCGCTCGGCGGCAGGCAGGCGATCAAGTATGGCGACCGAGGTGCCGACGTCGTGCTCGAGCGTGTTGAACATGACCGCGGTCGAGCTCTGATAGCGCTCCATGAACAACAAGCCGAACGACAGGCCGTGTGCCAACATCAGGCCGGCAAAAATGATCAGGTACAGGCGCGACGCCATGCTGCCGGGCAGCCAGCGCCGCGTCATGGTTTGAGCGTCCTGGTTCACGAGTTTTCCCCATGCACGACGATCGGCATGCTGAACACATAGCCTTCGCTGCGCACGGTCTTGATATAGGACTGGTCCCTGCTGTCATCGAGCAGGCGCTGGCGCAGGCGGCTCACCAGCAGGTCGATGGAGCGGTCGAAAAGCTCCGCGTCCCGCCCCTGGGTGAGGTTGAGCAACTGGTCGCGCGACAGCACGCGCTGCGGATGATCGAGGAAGACGCGCAGCAGTCGGAATTCGGCCCCGCTCAAGGACACGATCGTGCCGTTTTCGTCCAGCAGATGCCGCGCGGTGGTATCCAGCCGCCAGCGCCCGAACGAAATCGTATCGCTGGTCTCGGTAATGCGCAGGTTCGGCGGAAGCATGCGCGTGCGGCGTATCACGGCCTTGATCCGCGCGAGCAGCTCGCGCGGCGAAAAGGGTTTGACAAGATAATCGTCAGCGCCCATTTCCAGGCCGATGATGCGATCGGTTTCGTCGTCGCGCGCGGTAAGCAGCAGAATGGGCAGCGCACGATGCTTGCCGCTGCGCAGGTTGCGGCACAGCACCAGGCCGTCGTCGCCGGGCATCATGATGTCCAGCACGATCAGGTCGAATGCGGATGCTTCCAGCTGTGCCCACATGTCGCGGCCATCCACGGCCGCGGTCGCGCGCAGGCCGTTCTTGCGCAGGTAGTCCACCACACCCGTACGGATGCCGTGATCGTCATCGACAACCAGAATATGGTCGATGTGCTCCATGGCTTGTCTCCAGTGGCTGATAGGGATGCGTGCGGAACGGGTCAGTGCTTCGCGAGAAGCTGGCGGACGCGTTGCTCGGTGATGTCGTAGTTTCCCTCGCCGTAGTGGCGATAGACAATGCGCCCGTCGCGATCGATCAGATAGAGCGCCGGCCAGAAACGATTGCCGAAGGCCTTCCAGATGCGGTAGTCGTTGTCGACGACTACCGGCCAATGAATATCGAACTCCCGCATCGCCGCTTTTACGCCGTCAGGATCGCGCTCCTCTTCGTACTCGGGCGTATGGACGCCGACGATAACCAGCCCGTCCTTGCCGAACTTGTCGTAGAGCGCCTTGGTGTGCGGCAGCGTATGCACGCAATTGATGCATTCGCGGCTCCAGAACTCGACCAGCACCACCTTGCCGCGAAGTTCACTCGACGATAACGACGGGGAGTTGAGCCAGGGTTCGGGTCCTGCAAGTTCGGGCGCGATGGCAACAGTCATGGAATCCCCAGCCCCGGCGGTTGCCCACCGGCTGGGCCAGGCGACGGCAAGCGCCATGCCTATGGCGATCAAGGTGATGGCGGGACGTAGAAGGTTCATGGCGTGGGTCTCTGCAAAAGGCAAGGGGCGCGCTGCGCCCGGATGTGCCTATTGAACGAGCCCGGCTTGTCCTGAACGTGTCCGCGATACCGGCGATTTGTATCTCTATGTACAGACGAGGCTGGACCCGATCGAGGGGCCGGCACGGTCGATTTGTACCGAAATGTATCGAGTGGTTGCCGCGACACATTTCGATGCGCTTGGGCGCCTGGGGCGACACATCGACGATACGTGCGAATCGTCTCCTATGCACACCGGCTGGCCATCAGCCCATCCCTTCTACACACAGGAAACCGAACCATGAGCAAGATCGATACCGTTCTCTATACCGGGCGCACCTATACCACCGGCGGCCGCGAAGGCGAGTCGCGCAGCTCCGACAACCGTCTCGATATCAAGCTGTCCACGCCTGGCTCCGCCGGCACGGGCACCAACCCGGAACAGCTGCTGGCAGCCGGCTGGTCGGCCTGCTTTATCGGCGCCATGGGCCATGCCGCGCGCTCGCTCCATGTTCGCCTGCCCCCCGATGTGGCGGTGGCCACCGAAGTGGACCTGGGCACCGGCGAAGGCGGCTATTTCATCCAGGCCCGTCTCAACGTGAGCCTGCCGGGCATCGAGCGCAGCGTCGCGCAGAGCCTGATCGAAGCGGCCCATCAGACCTGCCCTTACTCCAAGGCGACGCGCGGAAACATCGATGTCGCGATCACCCTGATCTGACCTCCGACTACAGCCACTCAACTTCCCAAGGAGCTTATCCATGAAAGCCACACATTCCGCTCTTGCTGCCGCCTTCGCGCTGGGCCTGGCCACCCTCGCTTCGGGCGCGCATGCCGATCAGGCTAAGAAGCCGATGGAAAAATGCTACGGCGTCGCGCTTGCCGGCAAGAACGACTGCGCTGCCGGCGCGGGCACCAGCTGCGCCGGTACATCGAAGACCGACTACCAGGGCAACGCCTGGGTGCTGGTCGAGAAAGGTACCTGCACGCAGATCAAGACGCCCAAGGGTTACGGCTCGCTCGAGGCCAAGTCGTGAACTCCACGGCCGAACAGGCGACGTCTTCGCCGCCATGGCGCCATGCCGGTTCGGCACTGGCGACATGGCGATCACAGATCTTGTCGGAGGACTTGTTGCTGGCGGTCGCGCGCTGGGGGATCGCTTCGGTGTTCTTCCTCTCGGGGCGCACCAAGGTCGAAGGCATCCTGACGATCAAGCCGTCGACCTACGACCTGTTCGCTTCGGAATACGCGTTGCCGCTGATCCCCTCGGAGTGGGCGGCACGCCTGGCGACAGGCGCCGAGCATCTGTTTCCTCTCCTGCTGGTGCTCGGCTTGTTCACGCGCACATCGGCGCTTGCGCTGCTCGGCATGACCACGGTCATCGAGATCTTCGTCTATCCCGATGCGTGGCCGACGCACCTGAGCTGGGCTGGCTTGTTGCTGCCGCTGGTGGCGCGCGGTGGTGGCAACTGGTCGCTCGACCGTGTCCTGCGCTCCTGGCGCAGCCATCGCTGAACGCTGTCTCCCATTCACAACTAATGCAGGCAAAACACCATGCGTAAATTATTGAGCCTCGCCATCGCCATGATGGCAATGACCGGAACGGCGGCCGCCGCGGATGCACCGGTCGGCGTAAAGAACATCGTGATCGTGCCCGGCGCTTTCGTCGACGGTTCCGGCTGGCGTGTCGTCCACGACATCCTGGTGCACAAGGGCTACACGGTAAGCGTCGTGCAGCCGCGTATCGAAACCCTGGCCAACGATATCGAGCAAACCCGCGAACAGATCCGCAAGCAGGATGGCCCGGTGGTCCTGGTCGGCCATAGCTACGGCGGCGCGGTCATCACCCAGGCCGGTAACCGCGACAAGGTCAAGGCCCTGGTCTATGTCGCCGCGGTGCAGCCGGACGTGGGCGAGAGCCTGTCGCAGCTGGTCGCTTCGATGCCGGCGCCCAGCAACGATGTCGTTCCGACACGCGACGGCCATCTGTTCTTCGACGAGAGCAAGTTCGGCGCCGACTTCGCCGGCGACCTGACGCCGAATCGCACCAACTTCATGGCTGTTTCGCAGGTGCCGGCGACCGCCGCCGCCTTCGGCGCCACGATGCAGGTGGCCGCCTGGCACACCAAGCCGACCTGGGCGGTCGTCGCCACCGATGACCGCGCGCTCAGCCCCGATCTGCAGCGCTGGATGTACAAGCGCGCGGGCTCGAAAGTCACCGAGATCAAGGCCAGCCATGTCGTCTATATCTCGCAGCCCGAAGCGGTTGCCCAGGTGATCGAAGACGCTGCACAGAGCGTGAAGTAAGCCGATACCGCCGATTTCGCGCAACACAACCAACCATTCATCCCTCAAGGTCCATTCGGGCCACGTCCTACGGAGTACACCACCATGATCGCTACCAAGACCCGCACCAGTTTCGCCACCGCAGCCGCCCTCTTTGCCATCGCCGCATCGATCAGTTCCATCGCCAGCGCCGCCGATCAAAAGACCGCGCCGAAGGAAGAGCTGGGTCGCTGCTACGGCGTCAACACCTGCAAGGGCACCAGTCTTTGCGCTACGGCCAAGAACGATTGCAAGGGTTTGAATACCTGCAAGGGGCAGGGCGTGATCGTCAAGACCAAGACCGACTGCCTGGCCGCAGGCGGCACGCTGACCGAGCCGAAGTAATCACGCGGCGGGCCTGCACTCCGGGCCCGCCTCTCTTGACCTGTTGGGAGCCACCATGTTCACACCACCGCCAACGTTCTCCGGTTACGGCCTGGGCCTGCGCAAGGAGCACTACCGCGACTTTCTCGACACCGACGTGCCGGTCGACTTTGTCGAGGTGATCTCCGAAAACTTCATGGTGGATGGCGGCCAGCCCCGACACATTCTAAGGCAGGTGCGCGAACGTCATCCGGTGGCGCTGCACGGCGTGTCCATGTCGATCGGCTCGGCCGACGGTCTCGACCGGGCCTATTTGAATCGTTTGCGCCAACTGGCGGACGAGATCGATCCGCTGTTCGTTTCCGACCACCTGAGCTGGTCGCGCATCGACTGCTTCAACTCGCACAATCTTTTGCCGTTGCCGTACACGGAGGAAGCATTGGAGGTGGTCTGCCGCAACATCGCGATGGCGCAAGACGTTCTGGGCAGGTCGATGCTGCTCGAGAACCCGTCGAGCTACATCGCATTCGACGGTGCGTCGATGAGCGAGTGGGAATTTCTAGGCGAAATGTCCCGTCGCACGGGTTGTGGGTTGCTACTGGACATCAACAATATTTTTGTCAGCTCGAGCAATCACGGCCTGGATGCGCACGCCTATCTGCGCGGCATACCTGTCGACCGCGTACGCCAGATTCATCTGGCAGGCCACACGCAAGGCCCCGGTATCCTGATCGATACGCACGACCAGCCGGTATGCGCAGACGTATGGGCGCTGTATGCCATGGCGTCATCCATGCTTGGCCCGGTGGCGACGATGATCGAGCGCGACGACGCCATTCCGCCGCTGGCTGAATTGCTCGATGAGCTCGGCACGGCACGCGAGATCGGTCGCCGCCAGCGCGGCGTGCGGGAGGCCGCATGAATCTGATCGACATGCAGCGGGATCTGCGCGCGTGGCTGATCGGCTCTGCGGCCGATACGCAAGAGCGCATGGGTGCAAGCGCCGCGATTGGTCTGACTGTTTACCAGAACAACTATCGTGCGCAACTTGTCGGTTGTCTTCAGGCAAGTTTCCCGCAACTGCTTGCTTGGCTCGGCGATGAGCTTTTCCTCAAGGCTGCCATTACCCATATTGACAGTCATCCACCCCATGCATGGACGCTGGATGCCTATGGCATCGATTTTGGCAAAACCTTGAAGTCGATGTTTCCGCACAATCCAGATGTGCACGAGCTGGCGTGGATCGAATGGGCCTTGTCCGAGTCGTTCGTCGCTACGGACGCGCCTCACGTATCCGGTGAGATGTGGCATGAGGTCGACTGGGATAACGCTTGCTTGTCGCTTAGTCCGAGCCTGCGCCAGTGTGTCGTATCGACGAATGCGAGTGACATCTGGTCGGCGCTGGAGGATGGCGTAGCGGCGCCGGAGAGCGAGATGCTCGAAGCGCCTGGCGGCTTGATCGTATGGCGTAGCGGCTTCTCGTGTCGAATCAAGTCGATCGACAGCGTAGAGCACGCCGCCCTGCTGTCGCTGCGCGACGATGCGCGCTTCAGTGCGCTATGTGATGCCATGGTCGAGCATCTGGGTGAAGAAGCCGGAATCGCCAAAGCGGGCGCTTTTCTCGCTGATTGGATTGCCGGTGGAATTGTTGTGGGTGTCAGGAGTGAGTAAGGTGCCAGAGCCCCCCTCACCCCAGCCCTCTCCCCCGGCGAAGCCAGGGGAGAGGGAGCCAAGTTGCGCAAGTGCGAAGTAATGAGGCTTACCTCAATCGCTCCCTCTCCCTTGGCTTTGCCGGGGGAGAGGGTTGGGGTGAGGGGGGCTTTGTGCTCTACCATCGGATACCCATCGATAGTTACGGTCGAGTACCACCCATGCCTTCACCCATACGCGCCGCCCTGATCGGCTATGGCTACGCCGGCAGGACCTTCCATGCGCCGCTGATCCGCAGCGTACCCGGCCTGGAACTCGCCACCGTGGTATCGCGCGACGCGGCCAAGGTGCATGCGGACTTGCCGCAGATGGCTGTCGTAGGCGATGTGCGCACCGTTATCGAAGATCCCATTCTGTCCCTGATCGTGATTGCCTCGCCCAACGATACACATGCCCCCTTGGCGCGAGCCGCTTTGGAAGCAGGTAAACACGTCGTCGTGGACAAGCCCTTCGCGCTCGATCTCGCGCAGGCGCGCGAGCTGGCCGCCGTCGCGGAGCAGCAAGGCAAACTGTTGTCGGTATTTCAGAACCGCCGCTGGGATAGCGATTTTCTGGGCGTACAGCAGGCGATCGCAAACGGTGTGCTGGGCGAGGTGAAGCACTTCGAGTCGCATATCGACCGCTTTCGCCCGCAGGTGCGCGTGCGCTGGCGCGAGCAGCCCGGAGCCGGCAGCGGCCTTTGGTACGACCTGGGTCCTCATCTGATCGATCAGGCGCTGCTGTTGTTCGGGTTGCCCGATCGGGTGGTGGCAAGTCTGGCCATACAACGTGACGGTGGCGAAGTCACGGACTGGGCGCATGTCGTGCTGATGTACGGCGCGCGCCGCGTCATTCTGCATGCCAGCATGCTGGTGGCCGGCGGTAGCGCACGTTTCACAGTACACGGCACGCGAGCCAGCCTGGTCAAGGCACACGCCGACCGACAGGAAGCCCAACTGCTTGCGGCTGTGCGCCCTGGCGATGCGACCTGGGGTGAAGACCCCGATCCGATCTTGATCTACGACGGCGAAAGCAAGGTGACAAAGCAGCCTGCACCCTTGGGCGACCAGCGCCAGTACTACATCGCCTTGCGCGACGCCGTGCTTGGTACGGGCGCCAATCCGGTCACCGCCGCACAGGCGATTACCGTGATGGCGGTGCTCGAAGCTGCCATGGCGTCATCTGCCAGTGGGCAAGCTGTTGCTTTGTCGCTGTCCGAGCAGGAACGTCGAGCGTGGCTCGCCTAGGGGTGCACAGTCGCCGCGTCACAGTGTTCAGGAACGACTTGGCGAAATGTCACCACCGCGGTGCGGATAATCACGCGCACGGTATATGCACCGGTGGTGTAGGACGCGGGTACGGTGCAGGTTTGCGCCAGTATCCGTGAGATCAGCGCAAGGTTCGCCGGGCTCTCGTCGACCCGCATGTCCGTCACTCCCGAAACGTAGTAGCTGAGAAACGCGTGCGAGTGGAAGCGATCTTCGGCGGAAAGATAGGGAGAGATCAGCTGATAGACGATCGGAAACTGGCCGGCGACATGCGCGGTAACGGGTGAATATCCCGCCGATCCATCCAGCATGAAGGAATCGATAATACCGTCACCCTTCAGGCCGGCAAGATCGTCCGCCAGATGAGCGGCGATACGCGTTTCGTAATTCTTTTGCTCACGCAAAGCGTTGCCATATGCGCTGGCTACAACGCACATGCCAAGGGCAAGGATGCCGCCGACGGCTAACGCCCACTTGTCCGAAGCGCGCCACTGCCGCAATGCAGCCTGCACCAGTATCAGCCCAGCAGCCAATAGCGCGCCGAAGCCGATCAGCACGCGTGGCACAAATAGCGGCTTTTCCAGGATCAACATCGGCCCTAATGCGCATGCAAGTGCGGCGAGAGGTGTAAGCAGGCTGGCTACGAAGAGAGCCGCTCTCGTCTGGGCCGTTGCAGCATCGAGGCGGAGGGCATAGCGAACACCGACGATCACGGAAAGCAGCAACATGGCCAATAGAATCGGCGAGAAGTAAAGCTTCCATTGTTCGCTGAAGCTGGCGCCGATATAGCTGTAAAAATCGACGAAGTTCGAGGCAATCAGGGGCAGCTGCTGCGGGCTATGGATCTTCTCGCTGTGTATCTTTACCCAGCCATTGATGTGAATTCCAATGATGAGCTGATACAAGAGCATCGCCAGGCCTGCCTGAAGTGCCCGTGATGCGAACTGATGGATAAGTTGTTGCGGAGTTTTTTCTTCAAGCTGTCCAAGCAGGACATCAAGGACGACAAAAACAAGATACGCATTGATGGCGGCTTGATAGAAGTCCAGGCTGACGAAAATCGATGCGACGCCCAGCCACCATCGTCGGCGCGATTGTCGAAGCATGACGATAGGGAGCATTGCAAAGAATATCGCCAGACTCATGCTCAAGGCATCGAACTTGTAGGACAGGTTCTCCAGAAAGAAAGGTTGCGCTCCGAGCGGGAACGCGGCCAGCGCTGCGATCCAGGGCGAAGCGAAGACGTAGCGTCGTGCGATAAGTAAGCCGGTCCACGCGAGAATGAGGATCGCCCCCATTTGCGTCAATGGCGAGATATCGACCATGGCAGGGTCGTAGGCCTGCAGCATCCTCATCAACAACGTAGTGAGAGGTCGCCCGGTGGCGTCCCAGGAGCCGTGGCCGACCAGTGCGCGCTTCAGGTCGTCGTTGTAGTACTGGTCCGCACGCAAGATCGGGAAAATGATGAACGAATAAAGCCCAAGCAACGTGAGCAGGACGCGGCTGTCGGTGCTCGACGGTGTGAAGCTTGTGTTACCTGGATTCATGACAGCCGTCGCGGTTGGGCAAATGGCTTTGCCGGCAAGGAAAACGACGTCCCGTCGATGTGATGTTCTATCCGAACGCTGGTTACTATCCTCGCTGTCTCTTTCTTTTCTCTTAGACGGTCCGAAAGGTTGCCGCAAGAAGTCCTAGGGCGAAACGATGGGAGTCGCTCCCACACTGCTTCTTGCGTAGTGTGGAATGCGATCGTTCAAACACTCCCAGGCGAGTTTCTCTTCCACCCAGATTTCCTTGACGGGCGCAAAATCATCGGCCGCGTCGAGGGTGGCCGCGGTGACGTCGATCGTGTTTGCTTTTGAGGGGCGCCGGTAGGTCAATGGCGTGCCACACGTGCCGCAGAAACCACGCACCACATCGGGTGATGATGAAAACTCCCTGGGCTGTCCCGAGACGAAGACGAAATCCTCCTTTCGGAAAACTGCCCACGCGACGGAGGGCGCTCCGGTCGCAAGGCGACAGCTTCTGCAGTGGCAAAGCGTGGCCGCGATCGGCGCGCTCGCTGCACGATAACGGACGGAGCCACACAGGCAGCCACCTTCGATAGGGTCGCTCATGACGTCTCCATGGTTTTTGCGGGTTCTTTATGAAAGGTTATAAGTTTGTGGCGATGATCAAAGCAAGCAACCTCGAATAACCTGTCTAGGCGCTCAATCTAGCGAGGAAAATGCAATCTTTGTAGGAGCGACTTCAGTCGCGACAAGCCGTAACGTAACGCAAGTCACGGCTGAAGCCGCACCCGACGCTTACCGTCCGCAGGATCTCTCGACATGGCTTCTAGACTGCCTGGCGGGACATCGCCAGTAATGCAGGCGTTATACGTACAATCCCGGTTCCATGAAGTCCGCCACCTTGCATGCGACCATCAACAACATGAAACGAATCATTCCCCTAATCGTCCTCATAGCACTGTGTGCCGGCTGCTTTCTGCAGGCAAAGGACGCGATCCCCGTCTACGGCTACACGGTGGTGCACACCTATCCGCATGACACCCACGCCTATACCGAGGGCCTGTTCTTTCAGAACGGTTACTTTTACGAGGCTACCGGCGAGATACATCATTCGTCGATCCGCAAGGTGGATCCGCAGACCGGCGAAGTGATCCAGCGGGCGAATCTCGATACGTCGGACTATGGCGAAGGCATCGTTGCCTGGAAGAACAAGCTGATACAGCTCACCTGGCAGTCGCACCACGGCTTTATCTACGACCTGGACAGTTTCAAGCCGATCGGGCAGTTCGACTATCCGGGCGAAGGCTGGGCGCTCACCCACAACGGCCATCGCATTTTCATGAGCGACGGCACGCCGACCATTCGCATTCTCGACCCGGAGACGCTTCAGCAAACCGGAAAGATCGACGTCACCGCCAACGGCCAGCCGCTCGCCAACCTCAACGAAGTGGAGTGGGTAAAAGGCCAGCTGTATGCGAATGTGTGGCTGACCCATCGCATTGCGCGCATCGACCCGGCCAGCGGCAAGGTCGTCGGCTGGATCGATCTGACCGGCCTCGGGCCAAAGCCGGAAGAAACCATCGATCCTAACAACGACGTACTCAACGGCATCGCCTACGATGCCCAACATGATCGTCTGTTTGTCACCGGTAAGCGTTGGCCGCTTATCTATGAGATCAAGCTGACGCCACCGAAGCCCGACCGGTAAGTCGGGCACCGTGATGGCGAGCTTTCCCGCCTAGAGCCCTTTGGGCAAAGGCCACTCGTCGGACCATGTCGGATAGTTGCCATGGTCGCCCATGTGCAGGCTCGCGTTATCGGGCGAGAGTTTCAGGCCTCGATCGTTGGCTACCTGCATCCATGCGGGTCGTTGAGCCAGCCGTACATCGAGCGGCCGATGGTCATCACGCGTCTGGCGTAGCCACAGTATCGTCGCGCCCAGACGCAGGACGGCGGCCGTATCCTGCTGGCGATTGTAATAAGCGTTGAAATTGATCGTGGATATATCAAGGCGGATGACGCCGGCCCAATTGGACACCCAGTCGAACAGATCCGGGTTGGGATTCATCGATGGCGCCTCGAATCGCCGATCGGACAGCAACTGCTCGCGTGCGGTCTCGTTACACGGCACGGCGTAAACCGGAGCCGCCAGACGCTGCATGCCGGTCTCGGATAGCTGCCAGCTTTGGTACCACTTGCGATCCAGCTTCATTATGCCTGGGCCCAGGAAACCGGCGAACTCTTCCCGCATGACGGTGCACAAGTCCACATCATCCGGGGTGATTGGGGCGAACGCCGTGGAGCAGCTATCGGGCAAGGCCTGATCGGGCGGTAATTCGCTCAGCATCTGCAAGAAGAGCCGGGTGACGCTCTGTAAGCGCCCAGCGAATACCATGTTACCAATCATGGTGTTGCTATGAGCGTGCAGGCGGCGCATGGTCAGCGCCTGGGTACAGGTACTTTCCAGCCCCTGCTGCGTACGTCCTGCAACAAAATCGAGCGCGGCTGCACTGGACCACAGTCCCAGCGAGCTGCCATAGCTCGGGATCGTCGCGAACAAATGCGAAGGCACATCGTTCCAGGCGTAGTCGTAGCGGCTAAGCGCCTGATCGCGCTCAAGCCTCGCATGATGCCGTTCGAGTACGACCCGCAGCACTTCGGCATGGGCGCGGGCCTTGCCAAGGCAATCGTTGTCTCGCATGGCGCAGAGCAAGCTCCTGTCCTCTCCCAAGGGCGCCAACGCCGGATAAGGCGGGTGAGGAGCGGGTGAGTCTGAGGTTGTTGCGTGAGTCGAGCTCAGGTTTGCTATCCAGGCTGCTATACGTTCGCCATCCTTGGCGTAGAGCGGATCGATCTGATCGTAGGGCACGTCAAAATCGGAAAACCATAGCAGGGGATAAGCATTGCGTCCCTGCACGGGTTTCAATGGAACGTGAAGCGTCGCCAATGCTGCGGCCTGCGCTTCAGTGGGAGGCCGCAGACGCCCCCACGCAAAGGCGAGCACAAGCAAGATGCAAGCGCCGGCCACAAGCCACGCCAATCCCTTAAACAACTGCTGCATAGCCTTCCCCCGGACCCTGACGAGAAGTCTAGCGCTATCCGCTCGTGCAACGTCGTTATGCAGGGAGCGGTACATCTGATCATTTACCGCTAAATCGACTTGACCTCTCCGCCATCCATGCGAAGCATGGTGCCAGTCATCCAGCGCGCCGCTGGCGACACCAGAAATGCCATCAGTTCAGCGATCTCTTCCGGCTCGCCGTAGCGGGCGATACCCGCCTCGCGCGGAAAGCGATCCATCGCTTCGGCCGCAGTCATGCCATGCAGCGGTGCCCAATGTTCCAGATAGGAGCGGCGGCGCCCGGTCATGACCGGGCCGGGCAGCACGCTGTTGACCTGGACGCCATCGGGAATGCCGCGGTCCGAAAACGCTTTCGCCAAGGCGGCGATGGCTGCATTGATGGTGCCGACCGCAGCGTAGGGCGCCTTCGGAAAGATGGCCGAGTTGCCCGATGTAAACACCACCGAGCCGCCTGCCTTCTTGAGCGCGTCCCACGCTTCTATGGTCAGGCGTCGTGCGCCGTGCAGCTTGAGCGCCATACCGCCATCCCATTGCTCGTCGGTCATCTCGAACAGATCGATCTGCGGAACGGCGCCGGCGATATTGAGCAGGGCATCGATGTGGCCGAATGCGGACAACGTCGTCTCGATAACGATTCGTGCCGCAGCTTTCTCCGCAAGATCGATATCGATAACCAAGGGTTCCGCACCCTGCGCGGCAACCGCTTTCGCCGTCTCCAGCAGGTGTTCGCGATTTCTCGCAACCAGTACGACATGGCGGAAATCCTTGGCCAGACGAATGGCTGTCGCTTGTCCGATGCCCTGGCTGGCACCGGTCACTATGGCGGTTGAATGGGGCATGGCGGTTCTCCGGATTTCAATTCAGTTGGCGAAGAAGGTACGGATGGCATCCGCGATCTCGCTTGCGTGCGTCTCCAGGGCAAAATGCCCGGTATCGACGAAGCGAATCTGTGCGTCCGGGATGTCACGCTTGAAGGCTTCGGCACCCGGTGGCAGGAAGAACGGATCGTTCTTGCCCCACACCGCCAGGAAACGCGGGTGATGCTTGCGGAAGTAAGCCTGAAAGGTCGGATAGAGCGCCAGGTTGCTCTGGTAATCGAGGAACAGATCCAGCTGGATGTCGTCTCCGCCTTCGCGAGCGAGGTAGTAGTTATCCAGTGCGATGCCATCGGGCGAGACCAGAGATTCTTCGGTCTCGCCATGGATGTACTGCCAGCGTGTGGTACCCGGTGCCAGAAACGCGCGTAGCGCCTCGCGGTTTGCGTCCGACGGGTTCTCCCAGTAGGCGCGCATCGGGCCCCAGCCGTCACTCAAGCCTTCTTCATAGGCGTTGCCATTCTGCGAAATGATGCCGGTAATGCGCTCCGGGTGCTTTACGGCGATACGGAAACCAGTCGGTGCGCCGTAATCGAAAACATAGATGGCAAAGTGATCGAAACCGACGACCTCGGTAAAGCGGTCGATCACGTTGGCGATGTTGTCGAAGCTGTAGGTGAATTTATCGCGCGACGGCATGTCCGATCGACCGAAGCCGGGCAGGTCCGGCGCGACGATATGAAAGTTCTCGCTTAGCAAGGGAATGAGATCGCGGAACATATGGCTGGAGGTTGGAAAGCCATGAAGCAACAGCAGCTTCGGCTTTCCGGGTGTACCGGCTTCGCGGTAGAAGACATTGAAATCATCGACAAGAACCTGGCGATAGCGAGTCGTGGACATGGCGGCTTTCCTATAGGTGCGGTTGAAATGGAATGACTTGCGGTGCGTGGTTTCTTTTGTAGGAGCGACTTCAGTCGCGACAGGTCGTGACGTAACCGTGGGTCGCGGCTGAAGCCGCTCCTACAAACTCAGGCGGTGCTTTGCGATATGCCAGCGGCCCGGCGCGTCCGGTCGCAGATAAAGCAGCAGCGCACCAAAGATCATGCTGAAACCGGCCATCGGCGTGATGATCGATACAAGCGCCGCACTGCCAAAGATGATCAGCGTGGTCAGCGAGCGCCGCCGCACCATGCGACGCATGCGTCCGCACATTTGCGTGGCACCTGCCTGTTTGAGCACTTCGGCCTCAAACATCCGATAGGCCAGGTTCACGCAAACGAAGATCGCGGCATACACCACCACCGGCGCTGTCGCCAGTTCGGTACGGGCGACCCAGGCGGTCGTAAACGGAACCAGCGACACCGCAAACAGATGTGCGAAGTTGACCCAGATGAGCTGCGGCGTCGTGCGATGCGCCAGTTGCAGCAGGTGGTGATGATTGACCCAGACGATCGCGATGAACAGATAGCTCACCGCATAGCTCAGCACCGTCGGCCATAGCAGCCAGAGTGCAGCGAACGTGCTGGCTTCCGGCGCCTTGAGGTCCAGCACCATGATGGTAATGATGACGGCGATCACGCCATCGGAAAATGCAGCAATCCGGCTATCGAGTATCTTCTGTACGCGCATGACACGTCACCGTTCGATGCTGAGAAAGATTGAATAGGGTTTCAGGTTGCGCTCTGTTGTATGGCGTCGACGATGACGTCCACGACCAGCGAAGGCGCGGTCACACTCGGCAAGTGGTCGACCGGATAGGCACGGATGTGTGCGTTCATGCGTTCGGCCATGAAGCGCTGCGTCTTTTCCGGAATCATGTGATCGCGCTGCGCCACCAGGTACCAGCTGGGGACGCGCTTCCACAGTGGCGCTCCCACGGGAACCGTGATGCTGGCCGGCGAAATGGGCCGCTGGGATGCGGCCAGCAGCTTTAGCTCCTGTGTCGTCGCGTGTTGCGCGAACGCGGTTTCAAAAGCTTCCACAGGCAACCGGATCCAGCCGTCGCTGTCAGGCGCCAGAGCCGGCGCCTTGTCGTCGTGCTCGTAGCGATAGAACACATCCGCCACCGTCTCGCCCTCGTCCGGCGCCAGGCCCGCGACATAGACGAGGGCTTTCACCTTGTCGCTATGCGTCGCCGCGATGACGGCGCCCGCATAGGCATGACCTACCAGGATCGCCGGCCCATCGACCTGTGCGAGAGCGCCATCGAGCGCTGACACGTCGTCGGGCAACGAAGACAGCGGCAAGGTGAAAGTAACTGTCTTGATGCCTTTGGACTGGAGCAGGCCGGTCACTTTGTTCCAGCTCGATTCGTCAGCCCAGGCGCCGTGGGCGAAAACTACGGTTACGGCCTTTGCGTTCATTTGTGCCAGTTCCTGTGCGGTAGTGCCTCAGTGAGAGAGGCGGGCTGGCGGCTTGAAATTTACGTAACCGCCTAAATGTCATTTGAGAGGTTACTCAGGTAAAAGTAACTTGTCAACATGCTTTTAGACGGTTACTCTGAGGTCAGGAGACGCCCCATGACCCCATCGATGCCCGCCCTTTTCCTCGCCGACTCGCTCGGACTGGATTTCCTCAATTCCGTCTTCACACCGGTGGAAACGCCGGTCGATACGCTCGAAGACGGTGAGGGACTGTTGAGCTGGCTTCGGCAGGCGCAGCTGGTGCCCGAAGAGGTGCTCCGCTCGACACGCGAGCGGGCCATTCCCGGAGAAATCGACCGCCTCGCAGGGCAGGCGAGGGCGCTTCGCGAGTGGTTTCGTGCTTTTGTGCGTGAGCACAAGGGGCGTCCGCTGGCGGAAACGGACCTGATCGAACTTGCGCCGCTTAACGAGTTGCTGACCCGGGATGAGCGCTATACGGAGATCGTCGCGGGTGAATCGTCGATATTCACACTGGCGCCGATGCGGCGTTGGACGTCACCCGATGCCCTGCTGCTACCGATCGCCGAGGCCATGGCGCGGTTGGTTTGCGAAGAGGATTTCTCGCATGTGAAAGCATGCGAGGGGCCTGCATGCACCTTGCTTTTCGCCGATCACACGAGAGGTCATGCACGTCGCTGGTGCAGCATGGCGATCTGCGGCAATCGTGCGAAGCAGGCGGCGCACCGGCTTCGTCAGAAGCTGCCTGCCGCGTAATGCACGGCTAGGGCGGTTTCATCTGAGAGGCGTCTCCAAATAGCTCGACCATCCAGTCGACAAACAGGCGCACCCTGGCACTGAGATGACGTGTCGGTGCAAAGACGATGGAGATCGGAACGGGCTCGAGCGACCAGTGGTCGAGCACGGTGGTGAGCCTCCCATCATCGATGTGTGCCTTGGCAATCGCAGCAGGCGTCTGCACGATGCCGAGGCCTGCGACACCCGCAGCCAATAGCGCGTTGGCATCGTTGACCGCTATCTGATAACGCCCGTTGACGGTGATTTCCTCGCCTGCCGCACGCATGGCAATGGGCTGTGTACGCCCTGTGCCGGCGAAAAAATAACGCACGAGGACATGATCGCGCTCGAGATCGGACGGATGTGCCGGAGCGCCATGACGCGCGAGATACGACTTCGAAGCGCACAACACGAGCGACAGATCGCCAAGATGGCGGGCTACCAGGCCTGGGTCCGTGACTTTCCCTCCGCGCACAAGGCAGTCGATCCGGTCGCCGAGCAGGTCGCTGGGCCTGTCGCTGACGCCGATATCGAGTTGCAGATCCGGATAGCGCGCATAGAAGTCCGGCAACGCCGGTATCACGATCTGCGTCGCCATGGCCGATGCCATGTCGACACGTATGCGTCCACGAGGACGGGCGTGTTTTACCGCCAGATCCGCCTCTGCCTCGCGCCACTCATCAAGCACGCGAGACATGCGCTGGTAATACGCAACGCCTTCGCTGGTGAGCGACACGCGACGTGTCGTGCGGTTCAGCAGTTGAACGCCGAGTTCGCGTTCGAGAAATTGCACCAGCTTGGTAACGGAATTGCGTGGCAGCTCCAGGGAGTCGGCCGCGCGCGTGAAGCTGCCCGCGTCGACCACTCGGATAAAGGCAACGACGGCGTTGAAGCGATCCATAGGGAGCTCCCGGTTAGGGTCCTATTGTCACCTAAATAGGAACATAGATGCCTACTTTCCTATCTTTATCATCATCGTCGTGACAATGACAATTTGCTCCGCAGGTTGAGAGCGAAGCATCCCTTTGTCTATCCATGAGGCGGCATTTGACCGCCGAGGAATTTTCTATGACCCACCATCGTGTTCGAATCTATGAAGTCGGCGGTCCCGACGTGCTGCGATATGAGCCGACGCCCGAGCCGATCGAGCGTCCGGGCGCCGGGCAGGTTCGGCTTCGGCACGAAGCCATCGGGCTCAATTTTGTAGACACGCTTTTCCGCAACGGCAGTTTCGCCATGCCGCTGCCTTTGGACATGGGTATCGAGGGCGCAGGTGTTGTCGAAGAGCTAGGGCCTGGAGCGACCCATCTCGCCGTAGGCGATCACGTTGCGTACTTCTTCTCGCCCGGGGCATACAGCGATGTAAGGCTGATTGCCGCCGATGCGCTGGTGAAATTGCCGGCGACGATCAGCACGAAAATCGCCGCTGCCATCCTGACAAAAGGATTGACCGCCTGGATGCTGGTCAAGCGTGTGCATGCCATCAAGCCGGGTGATGTCGCCCTGGTTCAGGGCGCCACCGGTGGCGTAGGTCTGCTGGTAGCCGAATGGGCTCGTGCGCTCGGCGCCACGGTTATTGCAACGGCAAGCTCGGACCAGAAGGCCCGGTCGCTTCGCGCACGCGGTTTCGATCACGTGTTTGCCAGCGATTCGGCAACGTTCGTCGAGCAGATTCGCAGCCTGACCGGCGGTGAAGGTGTCGACGTGGTCTATGAAATGGTGGGTAAGACCACCTTCGCCTCATCAATTAAAGCCCTGCGCAAGGGAGGCTCATTCGTACATCTGGGCAGTGCGTCCGGCGAACCCGAAGCAAAGGACCGCGCTGAAATCGAGCGCCGGATGATTCGATACAGCCAGCCAGTCACGGGGCATGTCGTCAACGGTCCGGCCGTGTTGACCGAGGCGAGCGAGGAACTCTTTGCAGCGTATGCGCGAGGCGATCTTGGCGAGATCGATCCTGTCTTCTTCAAGCTGCAGGACATTGTTTTGGCGCACAAGGCGATCGCGGACAGGCAATTGCTGGGCCCGGCCGTCATTCTTCCTTGAGCGAGGCATCACCAAGCTTGAGAAACCTCTCCTACCCGTCATCCCGGCGCAGGCCGGGATCCAGTGGCTTTGCAGTTAGTTTTCGCGAGAGCCACCGAGAATTTGCTCTGATGTGAAAGCCGGAAACCGAAGCCACTGGATTACTCGCTTCGCTCGTCCCTTCGGGACCGCCCTACGGGCGCTCTACGCGCGACGCGCTTGTCCGGCCTGCGCCGGGATGACGATGGAAACTGAGGCCTTTGTCGAAGTTAGACGCCACGTCCCGGCACACTGCGCATGCACCGTGCCATATGACTGGAGTGGGCAAAGCCGCATTCCATGGCGATCTCGGTCATGCTTTTCTCGCCCTTCAGCAAAAGCGCACGTGCACGCTCCACGCGCCGCTCAAGCACAAAGCGATGCACCGGCGTCCCCGCCGCCTGCTTGAACAGCGACTTGAAGTGCGACAGGCTGAAACCAGCCACATCCGCAAGCTCGGCAAGCGCGAGATTCCGATCGAGGTTCACGTCGATATATTCGATCACCCGGCGCAGCCGCCATGGCGGCAGGCCGCGCCCGGACTTGGGAGTCGGCTCATCGCGGCGTGTTTGCAGTGCGATCATCCGCGCCGCCAGTGCCGTGGCGAGGCTGTCCATGAACAGCCGTCCAGTCGGGCAACCCTCATGGTCTTCGGCTTGCATGATCCAGCCGATGCGCTCTATCTGCGCATCGCGCATCTGTATGCGTGGCGCCAGTTCGGCAACCTGCGGCTTGATGTTCATCGCATCGGCGGTTTCCCGCACGAAGGCCGGTGACAGGCGAACCAGAAATGCCCCGGCCGGTCGATCGAACATCCAGCGATGCGCCGTTCCTGCCGGCACGATGGTGCAGTGTCCCTGGATCTGAAGACCGTGCCGTTCCTGCCCATCCATGCGGCAGGTCACCTGAACAGGTTGGCCCAGGTGATAGTCGAACGTGTGGTAGCGGTCATCGACCGGCGGCTCGATGTATCCCGAGGGAACCGGCACCGTCACCAGATCGGCCAGCGGTATGTGGCCCTGGCCGCCATCCGGCGCAGCCGGAGACGGAGATGGCGGTGTGATATCGGGGTGGCGCGGGTTACCGTCGCTCATGGCCGGATTCTTCTATGTCCTCCGGCGTGGCGCAAGAAAAAAACCGTCCGTGTCCGCTATCGGCCTTTTGTGCGCGCGAAGGGTTGGCCTGGCAACCCATATTTCCGTGACATGAGTTGCCCGGAGAACCGGCATGAGACGAAGAGAGTTCCTGGCATTGAGTGGCGTCACCTTGGCCGGTGCGGTCATCGGCGGCTATGCGTCGCGTGTGAATGCGCGCCAGGGCGCAACGGAAACAAACGCATCGCAACCGATGAACGCGGCGGCTTACCGCGCGTTGCGACGCTACGCGAAAACGCCTTTTGGCGATATCGCCTACGTGGAACGCGGCAGCGGTGCCGCTGCGCTGTTTGTGCATGGATACCTGCTCAACGGCTTCCAGTGGCGCGGCGCGCTGGAACGACTGTCGGCGCACCGCCGTTGTATTGCGCTGGACCTGATGGGGCTGGGTTATACCGAGGTGGCCCGGAGGCAGAATGTGACGCCGGATGCGCAGGTGGCGATGATGGTGAACTTCCTGGATGCGCTAGCCATAGACAAGGTCGATATCGTCGCCAGCGATAGCGGCGGCCAGGCGGCGCAACTGCTGCTTGTACGGCACCCCGCCCGGGTCCGCAGCATACTGCTCACCAATTGCGACACCGAGCCGGACAGCCCGCCTGCCGCGCTGAAAAAGACACTGGAATGGGCGCATGCAGGGACCCTGCCGGAGCGGCTTATCGCACCCTGGATAGCAGACAAGGATCGGGCTCGCCGAGAGTACCGCGATCTCTATACCTATCCGACGAATCCCACCGACGAGGCGAACGAGTATTACTTTCCGCCGTTGATCAGCACGCCGCGGCGCAGGGAGCTCGTACAGGCCTACACCATCGGTCTGGAACACAATCCGTTGATCGGCGTCGGGCCATTACTCAAGCACAGCTCCGTACCTGCGCGCATCGTATGGGGCACGGGCGACACCATCTTCTCGCCGGCCGGTCCAGACTATCTGGACCGCAGCTTCGGTCATTCGATGGGTGTACGCCGGGTCGAGCACGCCAAGCTGTTTTTCGCGGAAGAACTGCCGGATCTGATTGCCGAAGAGGCCCGACGGCTATGGCGTATGCCTGGATGAGCAGTGCTGCATTGCATTTGTTACGCCGGGCATGAATGGCGATACTCGCGATCGGAACGGGGCCAGCATGCGAGGCGAAAAGATCCCATGAATCCATCGGAACGTATCGACCAGCTGATCTTGAGTATCGAGGATTGGCGCGGCAAGACGTTCGCCGCCGTCCGCAAGAGCATCCTTGCGGCCGACCCGGACATCGTCGAGGAATGGAAATGGATGGGCAGCCCGGTGTGGTATCGCGATGGCATCATCGCGGTGGCCAATGCCCACAAAGGGAAGGTGAAGCTGACCTTCTCCTATGGGGCAAGCCTTCCCGATCCCGACAAACTGTTCAACGCGGGTCTCGACGGGAACGCGCGACGAGCCATCGATTATTTCGAAGGTGACAAGGTCGATAGTGCTGCTCTGAAAAAACTCATACGAGCTGCCATCGCCTACAACCAGAGCAAGTTGACGAAGAAAGCACCCGCGGCCGCGCGAACGAAAGTAACCAAAAGCAAGAAGGCGTGAAGTCGTAGCGGCAACCCCGGCTATCGACGTGCCTATCGCGTAGTGGTCCAATCGGCGACATGTCCCTACGTCCCTACTGCACATCCACAGGAGATTTTCATGGATCGACTTGATGCCATGAAAGTCTTTATCGCCGCGCTCGATGAAGGCAGCCTCGCCGGTGCCAGCCGCCGAACCGGGCGTTCGGCGGCGGCGGTAAGCAGAGCGGTGGCGTTTCTCGAGGCGCATGTCGGCGTACCGCTGCTTCATCGAACCACCCGGTCGATCAAGCTGAGCGAGGCGGGCGAGCGCTATGCCCTGGCCTGCAGAAAAGTGCTGCTGGACCTGGAGGAAGCGGACAGGAATGCCGCCGGCGAAAAATCCGTGCCCAGGGGCACCCTGACGATTACCTCCACCGTATTCAGTGGCGTGGAGATACTGCGTCCCATCGTCGATGCCTTCATGGACGAATACCCGACCGTCAATGTCCGGATGCATATGCTGGAGCGGCCGGTCAATCTGATTGATGAGGGCATGGACCTCGCGTTGCGCATCACGCATCTGGCCGACTCGACGCTGGTGGCGCATCGGGTGGGCGATGTACGAAGAGTGGTCGTGGCATCGCCGCGTTATCTGGCGACGCACCCGCGTATTGCGGAGATCGCCGATCTGGCAAAGCATCAGATCATCGCCATGACACATATGGGCCTGGAGTCGTGGAGCTTTCCTCCGCTGGCGGGTTCGTCGGTTCCGCGCTCGGTCTCATTGGTACCGCGTCTGGTGATCAATAACGTGCGCGCTGCGGTGGAGTCGACGCTCGAAGGGCATGGCGTATCGCGTTTGCTCTCCTATCACGTCGCTCAGGAGGTCAAGCAAGGATTGCTTCGCATCGTCCTGGCCGATGCCGAGCCTGCGCCTGTTCCGGTGCATCTGGTATCGCCGTACGGTCGTCTTGCCGTGCCCAAGGTACGCGCGTTCGTCGACTTCGCACTTCCGCGCCTGCGCACGATATTCGCGTCCCGGGCCAGAGAGATCGAGATGGCCCCCGAGCCGGCGATTCCACCGCGGCGTGGAAGAAAGTCTGCCGAATAGCGGGGATTCGCTAATCGGCAGCATGCTCCTAGATTGAGGACATCCCGGCGCTGAGTCGGGCCCCCTTCCTCTTGGAGTGATACATCATGACTAGCCAACAGAAAGTCGCCATCGTTACCGGCGCATCGCAAGGTATCGGTGCAAGCGTGGTCAAGGCGTTCCGCGATCGCAATTACCGCGTGATGGCCAATTCCCGTTCGATCAAGCCGTCCGGTGACCCCGATGTCATCGCCGTGCCGGGCGATATCTCCGATCGCGCTGTCGCAGAGCGCATCGTGTCCGAAGCCATGTCGCGCTTCGGCCGTATCGATACCTTGGTAAACAACGCCGGTGTGTTCGTGGCCAAGCCGTTTACCGCTTACTCCCATGAAGACTATGCGAGCATTGTGGCGGTGAACCTCAATGGGTTCTTCCATATCACGCAGCTGGCGATTGCGGAGATGGAGAAGCAGGGAAGCGGGCATATCGTCAACATCACCACGACGCTTGCCGAACTGGCCATCGAAGGCGTTCCGTCGGTGCTGGCCTCGCTAACCAAAGGCGGCCTGAACGCCGCGACCAAGTCGCTCGCCATCGAGTACGCCAAGCGTGGCATCCGGGTAAACGCCGTAGCGCCGGGCGTGATCAAGACGCCGATGCATGCTCCGGAGACTCACGGCATGCTCGCGGGATTGCATCCGGTCGGTCGCATGGGTGAGGTCTCGGATGTGGTGGACGCGATTCTCTATCTCGATGGCGCAGGATTTGTCACAGGCGAGATCCTGCATGTCGACGGCGGGCAGAGCGCGGGTCATTGATCGATGTCGGGGCGGACGTATCGCCCGCCCCGATGTCACGCAGCTCCAAAGGCGCTAGTCGGCAGACGGGTCCATAGGGACCAGGAGTCCGCGCTTGAGTGTGCTTAAGGCTACCCGCGTCTGGAAACGCCGCACATTCGCGTTTTCCGTGACCATTCTTTGCATCACCGCTTCGAAATCTTCCACATCGCGCGCCACGACGATGAGCACATAGTCGCCCGCGCCGGTGACGTACCAGGCTTCCTGGATCAGCGGTTCGGTAGCGATCCATTGCTTGAGACTGGCCAGCAGCTCGGGACGCTCCCGCTCGACTTCGACATCCACGATCATGGTCAAGGGATGACCGACTCTTTTGGGATCGACCACGGCGACCTCGGCCGTGATGATGGCTTCGTCGCGCATCCGGGCAATGCGGCGCTGTACCGCCGAAGCGGACAGGCCGATCTCGGCACCGATCAGCTCGGCAGGGCGGCGTGTGTCCTTCTGGACGATGGCCAGGATACGTCGGTCAAGTTTGTCGAGGTCCATGGGCATCTGTGCGTGCAGCCTGCTCAGGTCGGGGAAAAATCCCGTCTTGGAGTAAACAGTCGCGGGCTAGCCGCGTCACGGGTCCCTAGCATAGGCCATACCCCGTACCGAGTTGGAACGCGTTGACCCATGAAGCTCTTGTACCAGTCGCATTCACCCTATGCGCGCAAAGTCCTGGTGGCCGCCCATGAGATGGGTCTGGTCGGGCAACTGGAAGTGATTCACCACGAAACCAGCCCGACGCTCCGGAACGAGGAAGTGTTTGCGCTCAATCCGTTGGGCAAGGTGCCCGTGCTGATCTGCGACGACCAGACCGTCCTGTTCGACTCCAGCGTGATCTGCGAATACCTGGACGGCTTGCAGCAAGGTCGAAAGCTCTTTCCGACATCGTCCGCGCTGCGCTTCCTGGCGCTTCGCAATCAGGCCATTGCCATGGGCATCGCCGACGCCGGCATTGCCGTTCGTTGGGAGACCGAGCGCCGACCCGAGGCGGCTCGCTGGGCTCCGCTGCGTGAAGGCTATCGGCAAAAGATCATTGCAGCCTGCGATTTCCTCGAAGGAGTGATCGATCAGGACAAGGAGCTGGATATCGGCGACATCGCGTTGGCTACCGCGCTGAGCTGGATAGCGTTTCGGCAGGTCTACGATTTCGAAGCGGGGCGGCTGCGATTGCGGTCCTGGTATCGGCAAATGGGTATGCGCCCATCGATGATGGCCACGCCGCTTGAGGGCGATACGGTCGATCGAGCTCCTGTTGCTTATCCGATATCAGGAGCATCCGATGCCTTGGCCCTGGCGTGATCTACTGTTTCTCCACGGCTACATCACGGATCTGGAGCTGGTGCGCAAGTTGGCCGAGTTATCGCCGGAGAAGTCGCCTTCGTGCAGCGGTAATGCGATGACGCCTGGAGAGTCGATTCACGGCGCGGTCGCGACTGAAGTCGCTCCTACAAGCTAGCGATGCTTTCCCAAGTTTGTAGGAGCGACTTCAGTCGCGACCGCCGCACATTGCAGGCCAAATAGTATTCCGGGAGCGCTTGCGCAGTAAGTACAGCAGGACTAGTATGCTAGCATACTAGCAACAAGAGTCCGTCGCGAATGGCAGACACCGTCAAGCAATTCAACGTGTACTTGCCCACCGAACTGGTTCGCGAGGTGAAACATCACGCGGTTGAAACCGAGCAATCGCTATCGGCGATCGTTGCCGCCGCATTGCGCGCTTATCTCGACGCCCAACAGCGAAAGCGGAGGTAACATGAAGACCAACGGTATCGATGGCATCCTCATCGAAACGCATAACTGGGGCAAAACCGTAGCGTTCTGGCAGGACCTCGGTTATGAACTCGAATTCGAGACCGACCATCATTCGGGTCGTCTGCGCCATCCCGATGGCGGTCCCTACATTTTTGTGGCGGAACGGCCGAGCGATCACGTCCTGCAAGTCGTGCTCGGCGTTGCGGTCGATGACGCGAAGCGCTTCACGCCGCCGCGCGGCGGTACGGTAGCCCAGCCCTTTGAGAAACAGCATTGGCCTGCGCTGCAGATGTTGTTGAACGATCCCGATGGACGCCAGCTTGCGGTAGAAGCGCCGTTGCCGCCGAACGCTTGATAATCAGGATCGCTTCGATGTCGCTGGAAAGAACAGCATGCGCGACAACCAGACTCTGAAACCGGAAGGCACCGCCGCTCGCGTTGCGCTGTGGCGTGCGATGCACGTCCAGGCCGATGCGCCTCCACATGTATTCGAAGATACCACCGGTCTTCGACTGATCGCCCCGCCCGATGGCTGGCGACAGCGTCCGGACATGGACCTTGCGGGAACAGCAGGTTACCGGGCGGGTGTCGTGGGTCGTGCGCGTTTCATCGAAGACCTGGTCACGGAACAGGCCGGCCTTGGTGTCAGCCAATATGTGCTGCTCGGTGCGGGCCTGGACACATTCGCCCAGCGTCGGGCCGAGATCGCCTCCCGTATGCGCGTCTTCGAAGTCGATCAACCCGATCCGCAGGCATGGAAACGGCGGCGTCTTATCGAGCTTGGATTCGGCGTTCCGGAGTGGCTGAGGCTGGTATCGGTTGATTTCGAGGCCGGGCAGTCGTGGTGGAGCGAACTACTGTCCGCAGGCTTCGATCCGTCCAGGCCCGCGGTGGTAGCCTCCACGGGCGTCTCCATGTACCTCCAGCGGGATGCAAATATCGCATTGCTGCGACAGGTCGCTCAGCTTGCGCCGGCATCCACGCTGGCCATGACATTTCTGCTGCCGCTGGAACTGATCGATGCGAAAGAACGTCCTCAGCATCAGGCACTGCATGAACGCGCACGCGCTGCCGGCACGCCCTTTCTCAGCTTCTTCAAGCCGGCGGAGATGCTGGCGCTGGCAAACGAGGCAGGCTTTCGAAAGGCGGCGCATGTCTCCACCGCCGATCTGACCCGGCGCTACTTTGCCGACCGGGCCGATGGTCTCAAACCAGCCTACGGCGAATCGTTTCTGGTCGCCGTAAGCTAGGCCCTGCGCATCACAACGACGCCGACTCGCGCCACAGATCGGTGCCGCCTTCAGTAGCGTACTTGTCGATCTCGGCCAGTTCATCGGCGGAAAAATCGAGCCGCTTGACGGCATCGAGCGAGTTGTCGAGCTGTTCCACCGTGCGTGCACCGATCAGCGACGAGGTAACGCGCGGGTCGCGCAAGGTCCAGGCGATGGCCATCTGGGCGAGCGTCTGCCCGCGACGTTCGGCCAGTGCATTCAGTGCGCGAATGTGTCGGAGATTGGCCTCGCTCAGCATGTCCTTGCCGAGCGAACCGCCGCGCGCCGCACGTGCATCGGCTGGAATACCGTTGAGATATTTCGATGTAAGCATGCCTTGCGCCAATGGCGAGAAGGCAATGCAGCCGGTTCCCAGGTCTTCGAGTGTGTCGAGCAGACCGTTTTCGATCCAGCGATTGAGCATCGAATAATTCGGCTGATGAATAAATAACGGCACACGCTCCTCAGCAAGGATGGCCGCCGCCTTGCGTGTCAGCTCGGGCGAGTAGCTGGAAATGCCGACATACAACGCCTTGCCCTGGCGATGCAGGTGCGCGAGCGCGCCCATGGTTTCTTCGAGCGGCGTGGTTGCGTCAACGCGATGTGAATAAAAGATGTCCACATAGTCCAGCCCCATGCGCTTGAGCGACTGGTCGAGGCTGGCGACCAGGTATTTCCGGCTGCCACCGATGCCGCCATAAGGGCCGGGCCACATATCCCAGCCCGCCTTGGTCGAGATAATCAATTCGTCACGATACGGGGCGAAGTCGCCGGCCATGACGCGGCCGAAATTTTCTTCCGCCGAGCCATAGGGCGGGCCGTAATTGTTGGCCAGGTCGAAATGGGTCACGCCACGGTCGAATGCGCGCCGCAAGATCGCGCGCCCGGTCTCGAAGACGTCCGCGCCGCCGAAGTTCTGCCACAAACCCAGCGAGATGGCCGGCAGATCGATGCCGCTCCTGCCGCAGCGGCGATAAGGCATGGCGTGGTCATAACGGTCAGGCGCGGCTTGATAAGGCACGAGGCGGGTCTCCAGGCATAGGGGGTGGGGGAGTCGGCCAAGTTTAGGCGAGGGGAGGCATTTGCGGACGGGGCGCCGGTATAGGAATATCGGGAGATAGCATTTCCACGGAGGCCTCACTCCGTGTGTGACATCGCAGTTTCCGTTGGGTTTCGGGGGCATGATTGAGCGATGTCGACGTTGTTGCGCATACCGCCGTTGTGCTTAGGGATGTCCGATCTCGAAGGGGTAGCCGAATGAGTGGTTTTTCACGAGGGAACGTGTGGCTACAGCATGCGGCGGTGGCTGTCGCCTATGCGCTCGGCTATGCGTTGCTCAGACAGCTTTCCTGGTCGCACTGGGTTCTGTTTGCCGGTTATCGGTTATCGGTGCTGATGCTGACCCCCTATCGCTATTGGCCCGCGCTGATCGTGGGTGAGCTGGCGCCGGTGGGTTACACCAGCCTCTCGTGCCTGGAAACCTTCGGCTGGCTTTGGTCCAGCGTCATGATGGTGCCGCCTATTGCGCTGGCGATGCCGGCGGTGAAGTTCTGCCGGGAGCGCTTGGGGATGGTGCCTGCCAAAGGGCAGGTGCCGATGGGTGTTGTCCTGTTGTGCACGCTGATCGTGTCCGGGGTATGGACCTTGGCCAATGCGGCTGCGCTTTCCGTGGCGCTTTTGCCGCCGAATGCGCCCGCGATCGACTATGGCGTCGAAATCTCCCGCTGGTTCGTGGGTAACTTTCTCGGCATTCTGACCGTCGTACCGCTGGTGCTCCTGGTACGAAGCCGGTGGTCCAGGCGCGCCAGCACGCCATGGGCGATCTTCTTGCAGGTCATGCAATGCCGCCTGGTCCTCGAGACTGCCGGTTTGCTGGTGCCCGCCCTGGCCTTGCTGGTATGGATCGGCCTGGATGCGCGAAGCGAAGGCTCCCGCCAGGTCGCCCAGATGCTGATGTTCCTGCCCGTCGTCGCGCTGGCGCTTCGTCATGGCTGGCATGGCGCTGCCATTGGCGGCACCGTCGCCAGCCTTTGCATCGTGCTGACGATGCCGGAGCACTACGACACGACGACCTTGCAGTCGGAAGTCTTCGTGGCGTTCGCGATCAGCTCGATGTTGTTGTTCGGAAGCCGGATCGCGGCGCTCCATTGGGCGGACAAACAACAAGTGCGCACGAGCGATCCATCGACGGAGCTGGCGCTGAGAATCCAGGCCCAGGCGGAGGAACAGTTCCGTCAGGCTGCGCAAGCCATCGAGCTGGTGAGCGAGTCGGTGCATGAGACCGAAGAGGTGATGTTCGAACATCTGCGCCAACTCTGGCCGGCGGTGGATACGCGCGCGCTACGGCGCCGGACCACGCTGTCCCGGGAGCAGATGTTCCAGGTCGTCGACGGATTGCATCCGGTGACGTTGCGAGAGCAGGGACTGGTCGCCGCACTTCGTCATGGCGGCGTGGCCCGCGCGCTGGATACTCACCGCATTGGCTACTGGGTTCACGCCAACGGCAATACCCAGCAGCTGTCGAAGTCCCTGCAGCTGGCACTGCATCGCATCGTTTACGAGGCAGTCAATCACTTGTGCGCAAGCCACGGGGTCAGTGACTTGACGGTTCGGATTCGCGGCGGCCAGTTCGGCGAGCGGCGATGGGTGGTTGTGCGGGTGGACGCACTCTTTGCCAGCGATCCCACGCAGCGCATCCATGGCGGTCCCTTGCTTTATCGTCTGGGCGCCACGGGGCTGGGCATCGATGCCATCAAGGACCGTGTTGCGCTCTACGACGGAACGGTCCGCGTGCGCACGACCGAGCATGGTGAGCTGATCAGCCTGATGTTGTATGAAGCCGGTGCTGCGCCGGAACGGACCAGGGTGGCGCGAGTGAATCAACAACCCAACGCCACCCCGGCATTCCTCACTTTGCGTTGAGGTGCGTGCTGCATTCCACCGGGTTGGTGCAGGTGGAGGCAGAGGCGGCTTTCAGAAGCGTGGTTCCGTTCGATTGAGTGGCTGCGGTCACGCTCACGGAATTGTCCTGGTAAACCGTTACGCCAGGCGACGATGACGTCGATGCGGCCGTGGCCGGTGCATCCTGCGGCGTCTGCAGATTGGCCGCTTCACGCCCCATGGGCAGCGGCAGGAACGTGCCGTTCGCGGTAGCGAAGGCGGCAAGGACGTTGCCGGCGTTATCGTTGATTTGCACGTACTTCACGCCCCCCTTGACCCAGGCATAGGCATGGAACCCAGGTGTGCGGCTGACATCCTGGGCGTCGGTGGGCCAGGCGCTACCCAAGCCGGAGGCGGGTTGCTGCTGGGCCATCGCCGGGCCAGCCAGCGTGACGGCCATCAGTCCGATGAACAGGGCGGGCCGAACGGCAAATGCTTTCTTCAACATGGGTGTATTCCCCTTCGGTTATCGTGATAGTCAATCGAATGTATCACCGTTGCCGAAGGGCAAAATGTGTCATGGGCCAGGATGAGCGGCTCTACGCGGCTTGCCGGAAACGCTCATGGCCCGGCGCGATACGCATGGCCTGTGGCGCCTGATACGCCCATGTCTCCGAGTCCCAGGGTCTGGCAAGCGCATGCCGCCGGAATGCCGGCTTAATCGATCTGCCCATCGCCCATGGGTCTGCGGCAGGCGCGGTCACCATAACCGTATAAAATGGTCGTCTTTTGACCAGCCCAATCGTGCAGAACCCTCAACGGACGACTGTCCGTGGCCCGACGTTCATTCGTTTGCTTGCCCGTCTGGCGAACGTCGACGCCCCACAATCGAACCCATCGCTGCCGGACCGGCTCAGCCAATGGCTCAGCTGGGCCCACGCCATTGCGCTGTCCACCGCGCTGGACAGCGGGCCGTCCGCGGTGGTCTCCGGTGCGCCAACCTTCGATAGCGCGGTGGAGGAGGAGTGTGCCCGGGTGCATGGCTCGCTGGTCCAGGCCATTGCTGGCGACCGCGACGTGGGCTTCGCCGGTGCCGCAGTCGATTACAAGATCTTTCGCCAGCGCTACCTCACCAGGCAGCGCGCCATGACAGCGGCCACGGGCAACCTGCGTGGCCGGCTGCGCGACATGCTTGCGCAGACATCGGCGGATATGGCGCGCCTGGCGGAGGTGGATGCCGTCATGGAGCTCGCACTGAGTCCGCGTGAGCAGCAGCTATTGGCGACCGTGCCTGCGCTGCTCGGGGAGCACTTCGAACGTCTGCGCCAGGCCGAGCAGACGTTGGATGCCGCAACGCCCGGCGCATGGCTGGACACGTTTCGCAATGACATGCAGAGCGTGTTGCTCGCCGAACTGGATGTTCGTTTTCAACCGGTCGAAGGCCTGCTTGCAGCGCTTCGCACCAGCTAACTGGGAAGTCATGTTTAGAAATCTTCTTAATCTCGCGGTGTTCTTGATCGGCTTTGTCGCCGTGTGCTGGATCGGCGCGGGCTATGTGGGCTCCAATCCGCTCGGTGCGGCCGTCGCCTTATTGATCGGCGCCTGCTATCTGGCGGGTGCGCTCGAGCTGTATCGGTATCGCCAAGCTACGGCAACGCTACAGCACGCCGTGACGGATCTATCCGCAGCACCGTCCAGCCTCGGCGCATGGCTCGACCGCTTGCATCCGAGCCTGCGCAACGCGGTGCGTCTGCGCGCCGAAGGTGAGCGCGTGGCCTTGCCGGCACCGGCGTTGACGCCTTACCTGGTGGGCCTGCTGGTCTTGCTGGGCATGCTCGGCACGCTGCTGGGCATGATGGCGACCCTGCGAGGCACCGGCATGGCGCTGGAAAGCGCGACGGATCTGCAGGCGATCCGCGGGTCGCTCGCGGCGCCGGTCAAGGGCCTGGGATTTGCGTTCGGCACTTCGATCGCAGGCGTGGCCAGCTCTGCGATGCTCGGATTGCTGTCGGCGCTTTGCCGACGCGAGAGGCTCGCGGCGATACAAGGGCTGGATGTGAAGATCGCGACGACCTTGCGTATCTACTCGCAGGCCTACCAGCGTGAGCAGGCATTCAAACTCCTTCAGCAGCAGACCGAGTTGATGCCGGCCCTGATCGATCGGTTGCAGACGATGATGACGACCATCGAGCAGCACAGCGTGGCCGCGAGCGAACGACAGCTGGCCAGCCATCAAGCGCTTCACGCCACGACCGAATCCATCTACACGCGCCTGGCCGCGTCCGTGGATCAATCGTTGAAAGAGAGCGTTGCCGAAAGCGCGCGCGTGACCGGCGCGGTACTGCAACCGATCGTGGAATCCACGATGGCGAGCCTTACACGCGAAACGGCTTCGCTGCACGACACCGTCACGCAGGCCGTACAGCGGCAGCTGGAAGGCCTGTCGACAGGCTTCGAAACGGCGACCGCTACAGTGGCGGATATCTGGAAGGGCGCACTGGCCCAGCACGAGCGATCGAACGAAGCACTCGCCAAGGATCTGCGCAGCGCGCATCAACACTTCACCGAGACCTTCGAGCAGCGCTCGGCCGGTCTGCTGGAAAATGTCTCGGCCCACCTCGATGCGACAGCCGGCAGTGTCGCGGATGCGTGGACCAAGGCGTTGTCGCAGCAGGAATCGGTCAACGAAGGCCTGGCCGTTCGCAACCAGCAGGCATTGGCCACGGCCGCGGCAACCTTCGAGAAACACGCGACATCGCTGGTCCGCGTCGTGCACCAGTCGCATACGGACTTGCAGGCGACGCTCGAATCCAGAGACCAGGAACGGTTGACGAGCTGGGCACAGACGCTCGGTTCGATGACCGACGCGTTGAGTAAAAACTGGGAACAGGCAGGCGAGCATGCGGCGAGCCAGCAGCAGGCGATCTGCGACACGCTTGCAAGCACCGCTCGCGATATCTCGGCACAGACGCAGGCGCACGCGCGCGACACCATCGCGGAAATTTCCCGCCTCGTGGATGCCGCATCGGAAGCGCCCAGAGTGGCGGCCGAAGTCGTCGGCGAACTGCGCCAGAAGCTCTCCGACAGCATGGTTCGCGATACCGCGATGCTCGACGAGCGCAGCCGTCTGCTGGCGACGCTCGAAACCCTGCTCGATGCCGTGAACCATGCATCCACCGAGCAACGAGTCGCCGTCGATGCCTTGGTCACCACCTCGGCCGACCTGCTCGATCGTGTCAGCACCCGGTTCACCGATCATATCGAGGCCGAAACCGGCAAGCTCGGCGCGGTCGCTGCCCAGGTCACCGGCAGCGCCATCGAAGTGGCGAGCCTGGGCGAGGCATTCGGTGCGGCCGTGCAGCAGCTTGGCAAGTCGAACGATGGCTTGATGGACCGCTTGCAGCACATCGCCACCGCGCTCGACGCATCGCTCGCCCGCAGCGACGAACAGCTGGCGTACTACGTGGCGCAGGCGAAGGAAGTGATCGACCTGAGCATGCTTTCGCAGAAACAGATCATCGAAGACATGCAGCGGCTTGCCGATCAGCGTGCGTCCACCGGCGTCGAACTGGCATGAGCGGCGACATCGAAGTCGACACCGAGTCGACGGCACCGATCTGGGCCGCGTTCGGCGACCTGATGTCGGTGTTGCTCGGCGTGTTCGTGCTGATCCTCGTCGGCGTGATCGGTGTGCAGCTGCAACTGTCCCATCGGCTGGATGAAGAGGTCAAACAGCGGCAGGCCGAAGCGCAGCGCCGCATGAGCCTGGAGCAGGCGTTGGCGGCGCCGCTGGCGCAGGGCCGTGTGACGCTGGTCAATGGACGCATCGGCATCCGCGGCAGCGTGCTGTTCGCCTTGAACTCCGATCAGCTTCAACCCGAAGGGCTGGAGGTACTGAAGAGCCTGGCGGGCCCGCTTTCCAACTATCTCAAGTCCCGCGATGAAATCCTGATGGTCAGCGGCTTCACCGACGACCAGCAGGTGCACGATGGCAACCGCCATTTCGCCGATAACTGGGAGCTTTCGGCGCAACGCGCATTGACCGTCACTCGCGCACTGATCACTGAAGGCGTCCCCGCCTCATCGGTATTTGCCGCTGCATTCGGCTCGCAGCAGCCCGTCAGTTCCAACGCCAACGACGAAGGGCGGGCGAAGAATCGACGCGTGGAAATCGCGCCCATTCCCAAGCCTTCGGCAGGCAATACGAATGCCCATGAGTAATCGCGGCACGCGCGCCCGGGCGACCATCGACGCGTGGCGCGAGCAAGGCGCAGATCGTCTGGATGCCATCCGCTTTCATTACATGGACACGCTGGAGAGGCGTGCTGCCGGTCATAAGGGCGAGGTGCGGCGCCTGCTGGACGAGAAACTGGCTGGGTTGCTTAAAGCTTATGCGGACGATCTGAGAAAAACCGAAAAGGCGGATGGATCGACAACGCCAGCTGCACCCGCTCGCGAAACGCTTGGCAGCCTGGTCGAGCACATGGTCAGCCAAAACACCGCATCGTTTCCGGAACTGGCGGCGCTCGATACGTTTCGAAAAATCTGGTCCAGGCTCCGTAACGAGAACCAGTTGCGGCAGGCGCTCGATCATTTGCCAACGAACGCCGGGCCGCTCAACTCAAGCGCGCTCGTACACCGATCGATCATGCTGATGCGTGAACTCTCGCCGGGTTATCTCCAGCAGTTTCTGTCCTATGTCGATGCCTTGTCCTGGATGGAGCAGATGAATGACGCCGTCGCTGTGGCAGCAAAAGATGCTGCCCGTCCAGTAAGCGCCAAAAGAACACGCAAGAAATAAAGCGAAGAAGACACAAACAACCTCAGTCTCCATCGTCGCCCCGGCGAACGCCGGGGCCCAGCGTCTTCAGCACGCTGAAGCGTAAGTCACTGGATCCCGGCGTTCGCCGGGATGACGGATAGGAGACGTTTTGAATTGGGCCAGACTTACGCCGCCTCGCTCGTCACCGCCGTCACCTCGTAATGACGCATCTCCTCGATCCGGCTCACATACGGTCGAATAGCCGCCAGAAAAGGCGGGAACTGCGGACTGTGCCGAAACCCCTGCATATGATCATCCGCCGATGTCCAACGGATGCGCAGGATGTAGACCCCGGCCTCCTCGATACAGCGCGTCAGTTCGTAACCCAGGCAATACGGACTGGCGGCGAGATGCGCGGCGGCAGTGGCGTAGTCACGTTCGAAACCCGCCGAGTCGGCCTCTGGTAAGCGGTAGCGGATATATTCGACGATCATGCGTAGAGTCGCTCTTCGCTGGGCGGAAGGCCGCATGATGACGCGTGAGCCAGCAACGCGATACGCACCATTCGGTAACCGGGAGTGGCGATGAACGTGGAAGACACAACCACCTATGTGTGTCCGGTAGAGCTTGCCCTGAGCGCGATCGCCGGTAAGTGGAAGCCGGCGATTCTGTGGGAGCTTAGTGCCGGCCCGAAGCGCTTCGGCGAACTGCAGGCGGCCTTACCCGGTATCTCGCACAAGGTGTTGAGCCAGCAACTGGCGCAGTTGCATCGAGATGGCATGGTGGAGCGCGGCGATGCCGGCGGTGATGCGACGGGCTACACGCTGACCGCGCTGGGCGGCACGCTACGTCCGGCGTTGAATGCATTGGCGCAATGGGGCAAGGAGCATGGAGCGATGGGGTCGCAGCGTTGAGGCGCCATATCTGGTCGGCCGTACTTACGCGATTTCTCTTGAAGCCTCGGCGGATGCCATTTGCTCCCGCACATACCGCGTCGGCGGCATCCCGACATGTCGGGTGAACGCAACACTGAATGTGCTGGCGGAACTGTAGCCGACGCGTTGCGCAATATCGGCGATACCGCCTTCGTTTTGGCGTAACAGATGCTTTGCCATAGCCATGCGCCAGGCGAGCAGGTACTCCATCGGAGCGACGCCCACCGCGCGATTGAATCGTTCGAAGAATGCCGAGCGGGAGAGCGCTGCTTCTTTCGCCAGTTGCGCAACCGTCCAGGGCTTGGTCGGGCTTTCGTGCATGCGTCGTATCGCGGCGGCGAGACGGCTGTCGGCAAGTCCGCGCACAAGGCCTGGCGATGCCGCGGTTCCTGTGGTCGAGCGTAGGGCTTCGATAAGAAGTACTTCCAGCAGGCGCGCGAGAATGACATCACGCGCGGGCCGCCGCTCGCGAGATTCCTCTCCGACAAGTTGCACGATGGTGGTCAGCCTCTTCTCGCCGCGAACGTGCACGAGTTGAGGAAGGAGCGAAACCAGCAAGGCTGCGTCCGGAGAACCGAAAGTACAGTGACCCAGAAGCAACAGCACGTCGTGCGGCACGTCCTGGACGCCAAGCCTGAACTCGCCATGGAGCAGCTCGACAGGTGTGGTATCGAGCTCTTCCGAAGTTGCCGGGTCGAGACTCGACATTGCGAAGCCGTACGCCGAAGGGATCAGGGCAAAGTCACCTTCTTCGAGCGTGATCGGTTCATGCCCATCGACAGCGAGGCGGCAGGAGCCATCCAGGATCACGCAATAGAAGGGCTGCCCGGCTTCCGAGCGGCGAACCCGCCAGGGGCCAGCGCCGCTGACGACTTTCGAGAATTGAGCGCCAGGCTGGAGCAGCGCGACAACCTCGGCGAGCGGGTCGATCATGGCCGGACTCCTGCAAATGAAACTTGGACTCCTGATTGTAGCAAGTCCGGTCTTGGCCACCTATCGTTTGGAGCCTGCAACGCATCCCACCGGAGTCCCCATGAAAACCGTTCTGATTACCGGATGCTCGTCCGGCTTTGGCCTCGAAACCGCCCGATACTTCCTCGAACGCGATTGGAAAGTCGTCGCCACGATGCGCACGCCGCGCGAGGACGTCCTGCCGCGTTCCGAGCATCTGCGCGTACTCGCCCTCGACATCACCGATTCCGAAAGCATCCATCAGGCCCTGGATACCGCGGGGCCGATCGACGTCCTGGTCAACAACGCAGGGATCGGCCTGCTGGGTGCTCTCGAAGGCGTGTCGATGGACACTGCCCGCGAGATCTTCGAGACCAATACGCTCGGCACGATCGCGATGACGCAGGCGGTGCTGCCTCAATTTCGGCAACGCAACGCCGGTGTCGTCGTGAACGTCACATCGAGCGTGACCTTGAAGCCGCTCACGCTGCTTTCCGTCTACACCGCGAGCAAGGCTGCGGTAAACGCTTTTACGGAGTCGCTGGCGCTGGAGCTCCAGCCATTCAACATTCGAGTGAGCCTGGTGTTGCCGGGCCGGGCGCCGGAGACGCGCTTCGGCGAAAACGCGCAGCCGCGGATGCAGGGTGGCGTCCCCGATGCCTATGCCGACCTGGCACAGCGTGTCTTTGCCCAATGGGCACAATCGTCCGCGGTCACGCGAGCGTCGGATGTCGCCGAAGCGGTATGGCGCGCCGCGAACGATCCATCGCCTCCAATGCGCATGGCCGCCGGTGCCGATGCGGTGGCTTTGATTGAGTCGCACTGAGTCCAGGAGACCAGGACTCAGTGCTTGAGCCGGTTCAGCGCAACTGCTGGATACGAATCATGTTGCCCGCCGGATCGCGAACGGCGCAGTCACGAACCCCGTACGGCTGATCGGTCGGCTCCTGGACGATATCGGCATCGCGCGCCTGTAGCTGTTCGAAAGCGCCTTCGAGATCCCTGGTCGCCAGCAGAACGATGCCGAACGTGCCCTTAGCCATCATCTCGGCAATGGTGCGGCGTTCGTCGTCGGTGATGCCGGGGCTGGCGTCCGGCGGATACAGGACGATGGAGAGTCCGGGCTGGCCCTTCGGGCCGACGGTGATCCAGCGCTTTCCGCCGTATCCCACGTCGTTGCGAACCTCGAAATCGAGGGTGTCGCGATAGAAGGCCAGAGCGGCGTCCGGGTCGTTCTGCGGAAGGAAACTCGAATGAATGGTGATGTCCATGGCGTCTCTCTCGGTGGTGGTGAGGTGCATGGCGATCAGTCTAGGTCCGACGCATCAGGCAGCGCTTCTCGATTCCTGACCGGTCGCGTCACCTGCTTGGCCATGCACGACGGGATGCCCACCGTTGCGTCCGCTTCCTGACGTCGATATGTGCCAGGCGACATGCCCACCAGTTCGGTGAATCGTGTGGTGAACGTACCCAGCGAGGCGCAGCCGACCGTAAAACAGACTTCGGTGACGCTGAGGTCGCCGCGACGAAGCAAGGCCATCGCGCGCTCGATGCGCCGCGTCATCAGATAGGAGTACGGGGACTCGCCATAAGCGAGCTTGAACTGGCGACTTAGATGCCCGGCCGACATATGTACGCCACGCGCCAGTGCTTCGACGTCCAGCGGCTGTGCGTAGTCCCGGTCGATCCGGTCGCGCACGCGGCGCAGCCTTGCGAGATCTCGCAAGTGCTGCGCGGTGGTGGCTTTGTTGCTCACCTGCTCAGTCCCGTGGGCGACGCCAGCGTGCCGTCAACCGCCGCCAGGCCCACAGCCATACCAGGCATACCGGCAGCAGCAAGAGCAGGAACGGCAATCCGTAAGCGAGTGCCGACAGCGCATCGCCGATACCGTCGACGAGTCGGTCGAGCAATTCAGTGAACGATGCCGCTAGACGGTGCCCACGGCTTTCCACGTCCGAATCGCCGAACTTGATGGTGAGCAGGTTGGTTTCGATACGACGCTTCTGCTGGGCCGCCTCGTTGAGAAGACCTTCGCGCTCGGTCTGCACCTGCGCTCGTTCGCGAGCCAGCGCGATCAGATCGGAAACGCCGATATCCTTGCGCGCCGCCAATTCCTCCAGATGTGCCGCATAGGCATCGAGCTGTGCCTGCTTGCGCTGGGTGTCCTGCACCGCATCGGCCAGATCTTCGGCACGGCTTTCACGCGATGTAACTACGCCATCCTGCGCCGCCAATTTGGTAAGCGGCTCGACACCCGACGGCACGATACGAACGAGCAGTTCCGCACCCGAGCCGCTCTGCGTGATGCGAAGCACGGTGCATGCGCCGAAGCGATTCGCATCGCAGGCTTCGCGCGTCGCGGAAACATGTCCGGAGATCTGTGCGGATGGCATTTGAACAAACAGGGTGTGCTCATAGGCGAGCATCGCTCCTGGTTTGGACGTCTGCCCCGGAATACTTCCCGGTCCGACTTCTTGCTTCTTCGAACACGCAGCCAGTGCAGGCAGCACCAGGCCAGCGATCAATAGCAGACGCCAACGCTTCATCGATTCCCCCTGTTGCGGTGCGCAAAGTGCGAATTGCGGTTCGAAGATCATCTTGGCCGAGATCGCCTGTATTGCATAGCGGACCAGAAGGGGCGTCGTCACTTTGATTTCCTTCTATTCAGGTGCAATATTAACGGCGGTTATTATCTGTCCAGGGAAATAAGGGGAAAGGACATGCGATCAAGGATCCAGGCGATTGCGCTGGCAGGGACTATGTGGGCGATGGGAGCCATGCAGCCAAGCCTTGCAAGCGGTGATTTTGGAGCGGTAGCGAATGGAGCCGCATCGGCGCACACCACGCCAAAGCCGTCACTCTTTTCAGCGGATGAAGTCGGTCGTTTTCTTGAGGCAGCGAAACAGGCGGAGGCCATCAAGGACCCTCTCCAGCGATGCCTTTCCTATCCCGATCCGCCGGGGAGCCATTGGTCTGCGGCGGCGACGCATGCCTACTGCGCGTACCACATGCAGTCCTTCATGAGCTACGAAGATATGAAGTCGCTCATCGAGAAAGGGCACGCGGCCGAGCTGGATCGTTATATGCAGGATGCGTTGCAAAAACAGCGCACGCGTCCCGAATCGGCGGGATTGCTCGATCATATCTACTTTGGGAATTTCTCCGATTCGACCAAAGAGACGCGGGCATTGATCGATGCCTGGAAAAAGCAATCGCCAAAGAGCGCTTTCGCTTATGTTGCCAGTGGTCGCTTCTATCTGGGTATGGCCTGGATTGCACGCGGTGGAAAGGTCGTAAGCGATACGCCGAGAGAAAACTTCGTTGCCATGGATAAATGGCTGGCGCTGGGCAAGGCTGATCTCGAAGAGGCAATCAAGCTGAACCCACGCATCGCTCACGCTTATTCATTGCTGATAGACATGGCGATGCTGACGGGAGACGACGCCGCGATATCCGATGCGGCCAATCGCGGCCTTGCCATGGAGCCGACAAACTATGCGATCTACGGACAGATGGTCTGGAGCGCCGAACCCAAATGGGGCGGTTCCATCGAGGAGATGTCGCGCATAGTGCATCGCGCGCAGGCGCAGGCGTCGCAGAATGGGCTCCTGAAGCTGTTGCTGCCGCTTCCCGCGGCGTATGCGGCGAACCTTACCGATTGCAATTGTGAAGGGCGCGCGGACTTGGAAAGCTACCGGACGGTGCTTGACGATATGCCCGCCGGCGAGATTCTTTCCGGTGTCGCGAACGTGACCAACAAGCGGCATGTGGCGAATCTGGCGGTGGTCTATCAATCGGAGGTACTTCGCTTCTCTCCCTGGGCGGATGGGGTACGGTTGCAGCGCGCTCCCAATCTTGTGACCTTTCGCGAAAAACCGTGGGCATTGGAGGAAATGGCCGCGCTTTCGGCGAAATGGCACAAGAACGCAAATACGCTCAAAGCGCTTGGCGATGCCTACGCGATGATGGCCGAGCCAAAGCAGGCAGAGAGCGACTATCTGCAGATCATTGCAAGCAACCCTGCCGATTACGATGTCCGTTATAAGCTTGGCGAACTTTACGGCACCTGGTTCCAGCAATGGGACAAGAGCTGGGCCATGGCCGATCAGCTGATCAAGGATGCGCCGGAAAACTCGGATGGCTGGCTGCTTCGGGCATTCGTCCAGCTGAATCAGCCGCGCCAGGGCTTGCAGGATACGATGCAGTATCTCGACAAGCACTTTGAAAGCGATCCCGGCATTCGGGCGCAGGTACGGTTCCTGCGGGAGGCCTTCGTGTTGAAGAGCCAGGAGACGGCTTCGAAAGCCGGGCAGGTGCACTGAAGAAGCGGGATGGCTTCAAATTCATTGTAGGAGCGACTTCAGTCGCGACCGGCTCCGCCTTCCGGTGCACAGTCGCGACTGAAGAGGAGTCTCGAATAACCGCGGTTTGCATCGTCGCCCCGGCGAACGCCGTGGCCCAGCGTCTTCAATACCTTGACGCGCAAGGCACTGGATCCCGGCGTTCGCCGGGATGACGATCAGGAGAGCTTTCGAGATTCCCCCAAGGCTTACTTCCGCGGCGCAATGATCTCGCTCAGGTAATCAGGCGTTCCATCGACGCGTACCAGGTGCGGATACTTCAGACCCTCGTGATAATCCACCGGCACCGTCCGGAACGCGCCCTGATACTTCAGCAATAACTGGATCGGCGCCTTGCTGTTCTTGGCCGCCGCGATCGCATCCTTCAATACATCGTTCGAATAGGTCTGGCCATTCACCGCGACCAGCGCAGCCCCCGTGCTGACGCCGGCCTTGAATGCCGGTCCATCCCAGCGTACGTCGTTGACCTCGCCCTTGTCGTTCATCGTCAAGCCGATCGACCAGGCAAAGTTATAGATATGACGCGACGACTCCGGCCGGCTGTTGTACTGCTTCTCGTACTCGCTTTCCTTGTCGGTATAGACAAGTTTCCAGCCGGTGGCGGCAAGACCGTCCTGCAATGACGGATTGACCGTATCGACGTGCGCGTGCAGGAAGCTCGCCCAATCGTATTTGGCCACGCCATCCAGCGCTGCCACGACGTCGTCGAAAGTGTAGGTCTTGGTGACATAGCTGCCATTGTCGACGCCAAAGAAGGCGCGCGCGAAATCATCCAGCGACTTCTTGCCGCGCGTCAGGGCGCGCAGCTTGCCGTCGACCTCCAGCCACATCATCTGCCCGCCGCTGTAGTAATCCTCGCTCATCTGCCAGCTGCGGTACGGCAGGCTGGAGCGGCGTGCAGCGGTCGCGTCGTTGGTGGTGTCTTCCAGTGTGCGCCACTGGAAACCTTCGCGGTTGCGTTCGTAGTTGGCGGCGGTCATGGCCAGCGCGTCGCGGAATTGCTGTGGTGTCCACATGCCGGCGCGCGCGGTCAGCACGAAACCCCAGTATTCGGTCTGCCCCTCGTACACCCATAGCAACGAATCGCCCATCGGCACATTGAAGTTGGGCGTCCAAAGGTCGGCCGGGCGGCGGAACTTGCCGTTCCACGAATGTGTGTATTCGTGCGCTAGCAGGTCGCGGCCTGGGGCGGAATCGCTCCAGGCGGTGAAGTAGTCGGCACCCAGGCCGTTTTCGCTGGATTGGTGATGTTCCGTACCGTTGCCGCCCAGTTGATCCGATAGCGAAAACAGAAAGTCGTAGTGATCGTAGTGGTGCGAGCCGAACAGTTTGACCGCTTGCGTTGCCAGGGCGCGATGCGCTGTCAGTTGCTCGGGCGTCATCTCCAGGTACTTCGGCTCATCGGCGACGATGTCCAGGTGCACCGGCGCATCGCCGGCCGGCGTGAGATCGACGCGCTTGAAATACTGGCCGGCATAGATCGGCGAATCGACCAGGTTGTTGAGCGTCACCGGCTTGAAGGTGGTGGTATCTCCGGAGTGCGAAGCCGTCTCCAATGCGGTGCCGAGCTGCCAGCCATGCGGCAGCGTTACGCTGGGCGCGAAGGTGATGCCGCGCGAAAAATAGCCGGCCGGATAGAGCGCCACCTTGCTCCATTCCATATCCATCATGCGATCGGTGATCTCGAAGCCTTCGCTGTCGGTGCGACCGGACATGTACTGGAATTCCGCATCGAGCGTGGAGACGTCGGCGGGCACGTCGAGATGAAACGCGTACACGTTGTACTTGTCGCGCTTCCATGCGAGCGGCTTGCCATTGGCCGTGAGCTTGAGGCCGGCGAACATGGCGATCGGACCGGTCGGCGAGTGATCGCCCGGAATCCATTGCGGATACAGCAACGTCAACGCGCCCGCTTTGACCGGGATCGTTTCATGCACGCGGAAAATGCCTTGCAGCGTATCGCTGGCATCGACATGGAGACCGACCGTGCCGGCATACGGCGTGTCCTGCGGTGGCGGTACATCGTCGGTATAGGCCTGCTGCGCAGCGGCGGTGCCGGCGGTGAGTGCCACCGCGACAGCCAGGGCAAGACGCGAGAACCTGCGATAAGCAGCAGGCGACCGGCCAACGGACGGGACAGGGGACATGAGGGGCTCCGGCAAGCGAGGGGGGACAATCTTCAAACTTATCACCACGGCTGCCGGATGAGGCTAGGGAGATAGTCATGCTCGCGTATAGATGACGCCGCACCGTTGAAGCCTTGAAGCAGGCCCGATAACCCTGCACGCTTCGGTTCCGGATCGGGTGTAGAGGGCGGAGAAGTGGATGAGACGGCGGACTTTTGATCTGTTGGCAGTCGCCGGCATCTTTGTGGCGTATTCGATCACCATGCGGCTGGCTTTGAATCTCGACCTGCCCGGGAGCCTGCTGGGTGGAGCGGCCAATACGGTGCCCGTGGTGATCTTCGGGGCCATGGTGCGTCGCATTATCCTGCGCAGACTTATTGGACAGCCTGCGGTGATACAGCTGATTGGCCATCTGCTGCTGTGCGCGGCATTCGTTTTCCTCTCGTACGGGCTGCTGATCGTTCTCCTGGGACTGGTCGCGGGCCAGGGGCCGAACGGATTTCTGGTGAAGCCTTTTTCGATCAGTGGAGCCAGCTGGCAGTCGCTTGAGAATGTCACGACCTACGCATTGGTAGCGACCGTATCCTATTTGCAGGGCCAGCAGGGGGTATCCGATGCAAGGGGCCGAGCCCTCGTGACAGACGATTCCCAGCGATTGGCGAGAGGAGGCCAGTCCGATGCATTGATCGCCACGCAGCCAGCCGAAGCAGCTGAGGACGCCGAGGCGCGAACCGATGTGGCGCTCTCACGCTACTTCGTCCGAATCGGCGATGAGCTCAGGCCGATCGATATGGACACCGTGGTGAGCATCGGCGGCGCGGACGACTACGCGGAAGTGAGCACGCTCTCCGGCAAGCATCTCGTCCGCGTGACGCTGGCTGAATTTGCCAAGTCGCTCGATCCGACGAAGTACGTTCGCGTTCACCGGTCCTGGATCGTCAATGTTCATCGTGTCGCCAGGGCAGAGCCAGCCGGTGGCGGGCGCCTGCTCCTGCATATGGAAACCGGCCAGACGATTTCGACCAGCCGGGCAGGGGCTCGATTGTTTCGCGACCGCGTTATTTGACCGTTCGCCGCTTCCGTTCGCCGCGCACGAGTGTTCGTTCGCCGATTTCCTGGCCGTTCCTTTCCGTTCCCCGGAATCATCCTGCCGTCCGAGCCGCCCCTGGCTCGATATGCAGTGCTTCCCTGAGGAATGGATCGTATGAAGGTTTTCGCTTTGTCCGCCCTGTGGGTCGTAGGCTTGTCGGCTTCTGCTGGCGCAGGCGCCCAGGGTGCCCCGATCGAACAAACTGACATCCCGGTCGTCGCCGCCAGGTTGATCCCGGCGTACGCCGCGGCCCAGCGCCCAGCCGACCTGACAAAACGCTTCCGGCTTCAACTTGCCGCCGGACGTTTCGCCGATGCGGAGGCGACGCTCGATCGCCTCGAGTCCGCGTATCGGTCGAACGAACCCAGGCTCGTTCCCGCGATCGTGCCATGGCGGATATATGCCCGGTCCAAAGCCTATGAGGCGACGGGAACGGCGACGTCCAAAGCCTTACCCCGAGCGTTCGCCGAACTCTATGGCGCCCTTTCCGATAACCGGGCAGCCAGCATCCTGCCCTGGTACAGCCAAAACCTGGAAAGTCTTCGCCTGGAGGAGTCGCGGCAGCAAAAAATCTGCGAAGGCATGGCGCTTGAGCGCTGCCCTTCGGCTGTGGATCTCATAGCGGCCCATGAGGCGTCGATGGCATGGGCCTACCTGATGCCTGCGTCAGCGTCGCTGCTCGACGCCGACACAAGGCGCCGGTTTCTGGTCGACGATCATGTGCTGATCCCGACGCCCGATGGCGCGCTGATCGCCGCGATAGTCGTTCGGCCACGCGCTGCGAGTGAGCCAAAACTGACCGCCCTGCTGAACTTTACGATTTACGCGAAAGACGATTGGGCCATGAGCGACGCGGTAACGATGGCCGCCCATGGCTATGCGGGCGTAGTCGCCTATACGCGGGGCAAAGGTCGGAGCCCAGGCCCGGTGACGCCGTACGTACATGATGGCGAAGACGCAGCGGCCGTCATCGAATGGCTCGCGCGCCAACCCTGGAGTGACGGCCGTGTCGGCATGTTCAGCGGCAGCTACAACGGATTCACGCAATGGGCTGCCGCCAAGCATCATCCGCCCGCGTTGAAGGCCATGGCTACCCATGCGACCAACGCACCCGGCATCGACACACCGATGCAGGGCAATGTGTTTCAGAGTTTTATCTACCCTTGGCCGTTCTATACCACCGACACCAAGGCCCTGGATGATGCGACCTACGGCGACCGCGCTCGCTGGGATGCGCTGCAGAAGAAATGGTACGCGAGCGGCAGGCCATATCGCGATCTGGACAAGATCGACGGCAAGCCCAATCCCATCTTCGATACGTGGCTGCAACACCCGGCCTACGATGCTTACTGGCAACGCTTGATACCTTACGGTCGCGAGTTTGCCGACATCGACATTCCGATATTTGTTGAGACCGGCTACTACGACGGTGGCATGGTAGGCGAGCTCTACTATTTTCAGGAACATCGCAAGTACCGACCATCCGCTGACGACCGAATGATTATCGGCCCGTATCATCACACCGCCATGCAAACGGGCGTGCTGGCCAAGGTCGACGACTACGTGGTCGACAAGGCGGCATTGATCGATCTTCAGGGTTTACGACTGCAATGGTTTGATCACGTCTTCCGTGATTCGCCGTTGCCGGCGTTGCTGAGCGACCGGGTCAACTTCGAAGTGATGGGAGCCGAGACCTGGCGACATGTGCCGACGCTTGCCGATATGGCTATTCACCATGAGCGCCTCTATCTCACAGGCGATCACGAAGCCGACCGATGGCTGTTCGGCGAAAGCCCGGGTAGCCGCGCTATCCCCCAACTTGTCGTCGACTTTTCCGATCGTGGCGATGTGGATTTTCAGCCGCGACCAGGCTCACTTGATACCCGCAATGCCCTGGTGTTCGAAACAAAGCCGCTGGAAAAGCCCCTGGAGATCGATGGTTTGTTCCAAGGCAGTTTTCAGGTCATTACCAACAAGCGTGACTTTGACCTGTCGGTCAACTTTCTGGAGTTGAAGCCAGATGGCACTTATCTTGACCTTGCGTCATATCTTGGTCGCGTCAGCTATATGCAGGACCGGACGCACCGACGATTGCTCCAGCCCGGTCAGCCGCGCACCCTGAACTTCCAGAGTCAGATGCTGACGTCACGGATGCTGACCGCAGGGAGCCGGATCGTCGCCGTGATAGGCGTTCCCAAAGTCCCTGGCATCCAGATCAATTACGGCACAGGTCGTGACGTGAGCTCGGAATCGATCGCGGATGCGCAGATACCACTACGCATCCATTGGCTTGCCGATAGTTATCTCGAACTTGGCGTTCGTGGGACCGTGGAGTTTGCGCAAGACCATTGATCACCCGCGTCATGGGTCAGGTTCACTTGTCTCCAGAAGTTAAGCGAACCTGACCCTGCCTTTTCGGCTGAACTCAATCCGGAATTTCCGGCTCGACCAGTTGCGCCAACAAGGTGAGCGATTCCTGCCAACCCAGATAGCAGGCTTCCGTAGGGATTGCATCGGGGATGCCTTCCTGCACCACCTTAAGATCGGTGCCGCAGAAAACCTTCGACAACGTCACGGTGGTCACCATCTCGCCGGGCAGGTTCGGGTCGTCGAAGACGTCGGTATAGCGCAGCCCTTGACCGGGCTTGAGCTCAAGATAGGTGCCGCCGAAGGAGTGGCTCTTGCCGGTCGTGAAGTTGGTAAACGACATCTTGAAGCTCCCGCCCACCTTCACGTCCATATGATGGACCTTGGCGGTGAAGCCGTGCGGCGGCAGCCACTTGACCATGGCATCGGGGTCGGTGAACGCCTTGTACAGGCGCTCCGGCGTGGTGCGAAGGACGCGATGCAGCTGAACGGTACCCATGATTCCACCTCGTTGAGTGAGTAGAGGACAGCCCTCTGATACTACGACGAACGGAGGCTGCGCATTTCGACACGCGGTCGGGGAGTGGGACTGTCGCCCAAGCGCTCATATCCATAAGCTCACGTTTCCGGTTTGCCAGGTACCGCAAGAAGGAGCATTCGCAGCTTATGAAAAAGTCGCTCACCCAGGCTCTGTCCGGCTTGAAGCACTTGCCCGGTCGAACACCGGACATGGCATTCGGAGAGGAAGCCAGCGAAGCATTCGCCGAAGTTGCACCCTACCGCGACGGAGCGGTGTATGTGAGTTACTACTCGGGCTCCAGCGAATGGGAACGTCATCCCCAAGGGGACGAGTTGGTGATGGTCCTCGGTGGCGAAACAACGATCGTGCTGCTTATGGACACCGTGGAGGAGCGGTTCTCGCTCACCGAGAACGATCTCATCGTCGTGCCCAAGGGAGTCTGGCATCGCTTTGAAGGATCAAGGCAGCTCAAGGCAATGACCATTACACCGCAGCCCACCGATCATCGCCTCGAAACGCCCGATACGTGACGATCAGCGCAAGTCGGCGCGAAGTTCCCGCACCCCCCGCCCTAGACGCTGGCGCAAGAGCGTTCGCAATGTTGCTCCGTCGACGTAACCAACCTCGGCGGCGATCGCTTCGAGGTCCAGGCTGCTGCTCTGAACAAGCGATCGCGCGCGTTCGACGCGTAAATCCTGGAAATAATCCAGCGGCGATTTGCCGAGTACCGCCTGGCAGCGGCGCTGCAGCGTGCGAGCGCTCGTTGCCAACGCGTTGGCGGCATCCTGCAGCGAGAACCCTTGCCTGAGATGTTCTCGCGCCCATTTTTCGAAGCGCAGAATGAGCGGATCCGCCTGCGCCAGATGATTGGGGATGATGTAGGGCGCTTGCGAGGAGCGTATGTCGGCAAGCAAATAACGTGAGACCAGGCCTGCCAGCTCCGGACTGGCCTTGCGTACCAGCCACAAGGCGAGATCGAGATGTCCCATCGCCGCACCGGCGGTCACCATCCTGCCGGAGGGCACGAGCATGCGGGACTCGTCGAGGGATACGTTCGGATAGCGCTGTCGAAACAGCGGAGCGAGCCACCAGGTCGTCGTCGCTTCCTGATGATCGAGCAGCCCGGTTTCCGCCAGAAGAAACGATCCGATGCAGGATGCCGCGATATGAGCGCCTTCGGCATGCCATGCCAACAACTGCGTCTTGGCCTGACACACGTCCCGTCGCTCAAGCGCCGGAACCAGTCGTTCCGGCGTGCTTGTATTGAGCGCCGGGACGATCACCCAGTCCGGCTTCAGGTCCGGCGTGATGGCTCGCACGGGCACGGATAGTCCATGGCCGGACCGGACGTTCCTGCGCACGCCCACGGTCGATACCTCGAAAGGAGGTGGGCCGCCGGTTTGTCGGGCCGCAAAATTGTTGGCGATCCCGAAGGCATCCAGGGCGACGGTGAGGCCGGTATCGAACAGGTCGTCCAGCGCGAGTATGGAAATACGCATGGCGTAAATGACCCTAAAGTTGTCATTTACGACGATACCGCTTTAGCAGGTCGAAGACTAGATTGCTCCTCGTTGCACATCGCAATGCTCATCAAACGAGGAGACCATCAATGAAAGTCATGGCTATCGCTTCCGTGAAATCCCCGCTCACGCCCGAACAGCGCCAGCAGTATCTGCCGAGCGAAGTTCCGGCCACGCTCAAACACTATCTTGAGGGTCACATCGAGCAGTTCTGGTTCCGTGAGAACGCAGGCCCGATCTTTCTCATGAATGCCGAATCGGTTGAACACGCCAAGGCAACGCTGGCGACGCTGCCGCTGGTGGCTGCGAACCTGATGAGCTACGAGCTGATCCCGGTCAGCCCGCTTATGCCACTTGGGTTGTTGATTCAGGGCAAATGAGAGCCTTCCTTATCTTTGTAGGAGCGGCTTCAGCCGCGACAGAAGGAAGCCCTGAATAACCTCAGCTTTCCCTATCGTCATCCCGGCGCGGGCCGGGACCCAGCGGCTTTGTGGTCGGTTGTCGCGAGAGTCATCAAGCATTTGCCCTAACGCAAAAACCGGAAACCGAAGTCACTGGATTACTCGCTCCGCTCGCCCCTACGGGGCCGCCCTACGGGCGTTCTACGCGCAAGCGCTTGTCCGGCCTGCGCCGGGATGACGAGTGGGGGGTGTTCGGGCTACTCAGAAGTTGCCCGCTCAAATGATGACGAATGAATCAAACCGACATCCACTTCTCATGAAACACCTCCGTTTCCTCATCCGCAGGAAACATGGACTCGATCCGAAGCTCCTGCGCCGCGACACTTTGCGGCGCCCCCACACTGGTCACCATCGAAAAATAACTGAGCACCTTGCCGTCTTTATTGAATCCCATGGGAATCATCGGCAGATCCGGGGCGGGACCGACCGATCCATGTAACCGCCACGATGCATCGACGCCAGGGTAGGCAAACAGTTCATCGAGAAAAGTATGGGTGCGTTCGTCCAGCACGCGCCCGACCGTTTCACGATAGACGCGCTGGATAAGGCTTCTGGCCACCGTTTCCCAATCCACGACGAATGGACGCATACCTTCGGGATCGAAGATCAGATGCAGCATATTGCGCGGTCCGGTACGCGCCGCCATGTCGATGAACGAGCCGAAAAAGCGAGGCGATGATTGATTGGTCGCCAGCACGTTCCAATACCGATCCATGACAATGGCAGGAAACGGATCGTGCTGGCGCAGCATTCGATCGAGCGCGCGAGTAATGCCCTGCATCTCCGTGGCGTTCCAGGGCGCCTCCGAATAGACCGGCGCGAAGCCCGCGGCGAGGAAGACCGCGTTTCGCTCTCGTAGCGGAATGTCCAGCGACTGAACAATGCCGGTCAACGTCTGACGACTTGGCGCACTTCGGCCGCTTTCGATAAAGCTCAAGTGCCGCTGCGAAATGTCGACATCCAGCGCCAACTCCAGTTGGCTGGTGCCACGGACTCCACGCCAATGACGTAGCAGGAGTCCCAGTTCATTCGGCTCTTTGCGCATGCCAACGATATGCCTCAAAGGCATCCTCCAACGGTGGCTTCGTGACATTGCCAGTGTAGTTGGTGATCGTGGATGCGGCGACGATGGCAATGACTTCCAGAAGGTGATCTTTGCCGAAGCCGGCGTCAAGGAAGATCGACACATCCCGGTCGTCGAGATGCCCGCGCTTCTCGATAAAGGTTCGCGCCAGTGTGGAAAGGGCAGCGTTCTTTCCAGCCGACGGAATCCGTCGTTCGCGAATGGCGTCGACATCCGCCGCATCGACACCTTCTTTGACGGCCAGGAAGGAATGAAATGCCACCGCCCAGGAGCAGGCATTAGTTACGGCATTGGTAAGCAGGACGATCTGGACCTGCGCTTCGGAAAAGCTGCCGCCATGGACCTTGCCGAAGAGTCCGACCAGGCTGCCGATCAGGACGGGAGACGTCGCCATGGCGCTGGCGATGTTCGGAATCATGCCAAACGCACCCTGCAGCGCCTCAAGAGAGGGCTTGGAGGGTTCGGGCGCGGATTGGATCGTATGGATGGGGAAGGCTGACATGGGTTGTCCTCTTTGAATGGGCGTATCGGAACCGATCGCGATATAGCCACCCTAGGGGCCAGAGCTCGACAAGCCAATTACCTGAGAGGTAATAACCAAGCGTTGATGCTGCAGCGCAGTTCGATGAATACTCGGCCATCACCGTCGCCACATGCCGCCATGACCGAGTTACTTTCTCCCGATACGCTCGCTCCGCAAAAGCTCGATGTCGCGCTGACCTTGCCGGCTCGTTTCTATACCGATGCGCGCATGCCGGCGCTGGATGCGTCGGCCATCTTCGCGCGGAGCTGGCAACTGGTATGCCATCAATCGCAACTGCTCAGCGTCGGCGACCATGTGGTGACCGAGATCGCCGGGCTGCCCCTGGTGATCGTGCGCAGCGATGCATCGACCATTCGCGCGTTCCACAATGTGTGCAGACATCGAGCGGGTCCGATCGCCATCTGCGATGGAAAGGGCGCACAGAATCTGCGTTGCCGCTATCACGGCTGGACCTATGGTCTGGATGGCGTGCTGCGTGGCGCACCGGAAATGGGCCGTACACCGGACTTCAACCCCGCGGACATCCGTCTCCCCGAGGTTCGCGTACACCTGTGGCAGGGCCTGGTCTTCGTGGCCATTGGCGAAGCGCCGCCATTCGATGAATTCGTCGCAGGTATCGATGCACGCCTCGGTCCGCATCGCGCACTGCACGACTATGAATTTCATCATCGCGAAAGCTACGACGTCGCCTGCAACTGGAAGGTCTATGTGGACAACTACCTGGAGGGTTATCACGTACCGCATATTCATCCAGGCTTGAACAGTCTGCTCGACTATCGCAGCTATATCACCGAAACCGCCCAGTGGTATTCGTTTCAGTTCAGTCCGCTGGAGAGCGGCGACGATCTCTACGGGAGCGGCGAAGCGCTGTATTACTTCCTGTACCCCAATGCGATGCTCAACATCCTGCCCGGCCGTTTGCAGACCAATCGCGTGCTGCCGCTGGGTGTCGATCGTTGCCGGGTGGAGTTCGACTTCTATTACACGCCAGCGAGCAGCCCGGAAGCACAGGCTCGCCGTGCGAAGGACATTGCGTTCAGCGACGAGGTGCAGGACGAGGACGTCACCATCTGCGAAGACGTGCAACGCGGACTTGCTTCGGGCTCATATGAAGCCGGGCGACTGAATCCATTACGCGAGAACGCCGTACACCATTTCCATGAAATGGTGCGCCGCGCCTATCGCGATTCGCTCGCCCACGCATGAGCGACGGCCAGCGGTCGCTCGGGCAATGGATGCTGATCGCGCTGGTCATCGGCAACATTATCGGATCGGGCGTATTCGTCTTACCGGCGGCATTGGCCCCTTATGGCGCTGCCAGTCTGCTCGGTTGGGGAATCAGCCTGGGTGGTGCGTTGATGCTGGCGCTGGTGTATGCGTGGCTGGCGCAGATCATTCCCAATCACGGTGGCGCCTATGCCTATGCACGACGAGCATTCGGTGACCGTGTCGGCTTCCTTGTGGCATGGAGTTACTGGGTCTGCGTATGGTCGGCCAATGCGGCGATTGCGGTTGCGTTCGCCGGCAGCCTGGGCTCCGTTTGGCCGGCAGCAACGCTCACTCCGTTGCGCAGCGCCTTGTGCGCATTAGGCGCGCTGTGGATCTGCACAGTCATCAGTTTGGCTGGCGTGCGTGAAGCAGGCCGTACAGCCATCGTAACGACCTTGCTCAAGCTGGTGCCGCTGGTTGTCTTTGGTTTGCTGGGGCTGGGCTGGGTGCACATGAGCGCCTTTGTACCTTTCAACTCCAGTGGCTTGCCCTTGGTGAGCGTGGCGTCCTCCGTCGCCGCATTGACGTTGTGGGCGTTTCTCGGCCTGGAAACCGCGACAGTGCCGACCGGCGTTGTCAAAGACCCACAACGTACCGTGCCACGTGCCACCATTATCGGCATGACCATCGCCGGGCTAGCCACCATGCTGGCCTGCACGGTGGTTGTCGGCATGCTTCCAGCCGATGTGCTGCATGCATCGGCAGCACCGATGGCCGAGGCCGCAAGGCGGGTATGGGGTGATGCCGCAGGTATCGCAATCGGAGTTGTCGCTACCGTTTCGTGCTTTGGTGCACTCAATGGGTGGGTACTTCTGCAAGCGCAGACGTCGCTCGCTGCCGCACAGGATGGCTTGTTTCCAGCCTGCTTCGCTCGCCTGGATAAGCGCGGGACGCCGTGGGTCGGCCTGCTGATCAGCAGCATCCTCGCCAGCGTCCTGATTGCCTCCAATTACAGCCGCACGCTGGTGGCGCTCTTCACCTTCACGATCCTGCTGTCCACCGCGGCGACACTGGTTCCGTATCTTGTCACCGTACTGGCATGGTGGCGCATCGACGGCGCTGCCAGGATCTGGCGGCGGGTGGTCGCATTAGGCGCACTCGCTTTCAGCCTGTGGGCGTTGATCGGTACGGGTACCGAAACCTTGCTTTGGGGCTCAGTGCTGCTGCTTGCAGGATTGCCCATCTACTTATGGCAGCGCTACGCCGCAAAGTGATCGGCAGCTACAACAGTCGGATTTTTGTGCGGACGGCTTCAGGGAACCTCGAAAAACCTTTCCTACCCGTCATCCCGGCGCAGGCCGGGACCCAGTGGCATCAGTTTTTAGTTGTCGCGACAGAGCTGACTTCTGCGGGCTCTCGCGATAACCGATCGCAAGGCCACTGGGTCCCGGCCTGCGCCGGGATGACGATAGGAGAATCTGAGGTTATTCGAGGTTCCCTTCAGTTGTGCCCCGCGGCTGCGGCACGGCCTGTCGAAGCCGAAAAACGAAAATGCCCAGACGCCAACTCGAAACACGTGTCCGCACCGCACGCACGCAATCCATGCACCCACTTCAATGTCGACAGAGGCTGCCCCGATTCCGTCACGCTTTCCGGAGCTACCCTGGGCAGGCGTATCTCGGCGGTACTGCCAACGGGGACTTCTACGTCGAGCTGCAATTTCCCCGATAGATGAGACCAAGCCACAGCAGCACGACCAAACGGCGTCATGGTGTCTGCTTCAGCATGGTCCAGCCACGGGACAAGTGCGGGATGTATGCCGATACGCTGCCAGCCCGGCGCCAATGGCCTTAAACCCGCAACGTCCCCGAACAGCCAATCGTCGATGCTGCCCAGAAAGTAATGCCCTCGCGAGCGGGCGTCGAGTTTCCAGTGCTCCCACAGGCTGGTGGCACCGTTCTCACGCCAATAGCCCCAGCTGGGAAAGCTCGTCTGGGTGGCAACGATCCATGCAAGATCGGCGTGCCCTGTGGCTGTCAGCGTTGGTAATAGCAGCTTGCTGCCGAGTGCGCCGGTGTCCAGATGGTTGTCATGCGCATGCACTGCTTGAACAAGGGCATCGATCACTCGCGGGCGTTGTGCTGTCGGAACAAGACCAAAATCCAGCGCAAGCAACTGATGGGTCTGTCGCACCCCGTCATCGCCTTGTCCTCGATATAGCCCCTTGGCCGGATCGAAGAACTGCTGGTTGAACGCTGTTCGCACCTGTGCTGACATGGCATCGAAATGACGCGACCTGCTGTCGTTACCGAGGGTATGCTCGATCTGCGCCATGGCTTTGGCCATGCGATAGAGATAGGCGGTTGCCGCTACGTGCTTATCTTCCGGCGCGTTGCCGCCATCGGCGGGTGTGCTGGGGCTGACCCAATCGCCCAACGCGGTATCGGCAATACCTCCGGGCGAGCGAGCATATTCAAGGTCGACATAACGCGCCATGCCATTGACATGCTCGGCCAATACGCGCCGATCGCCGCGTTGCCAGTACAGCGACCAGGGAACCAGCACATACGCCGCGTGCCACGGCGGTGCGCGCACATCCCCCCAACCCGGATTGGGCGCTATCAGCAGCGGTGCGCCGTCGGCATTGCGCGCGTCGGCAATATCCCGTACCCACTTGGACAGCAGCGTATCGGCGTCCACATTGCGCAACATCATGTCCGCGCCGAGCATGCCGTCGCCAGTCCAGCCGTTCTTCTCGTACATCGGCGTATCGGTGGGCATGCCGTAAAGATTATTCAGGACGGTGTCGACGGCAGCAGTGTGGATCCAGTTGAGCAATGGATTGCTGCTGCTGAAGTGACCGATGACCGCGACATCGGAGTGCACGACTTGCGCGGTCATCGTACCGAGCGACGGTGCGGCCCCAGGCCAGCCGTCGACTTGTACATATCGAAAACCCTTCCAGGAAAAGCGCGAATGCCAGCGCTCCGCACCGCGACCTGCCAGGGTGATGCGATCCGTCTGCAAGCCGTGCTCGAAGTAATGATGGTCGTCACGGTCATCCACACTGCCATCGGGCAATAGCTTTTCGCCATAGTGCAAAACGATCGTATCGCCGGCTTTTCCCTGCATGGCCAAAGTGGCCCAACCGGCGATGACACGCGGAAAGGCGAACACGTAGCTGCCGCTGGGCAGCTTGGTTACCGTGGCCGCCCGTAACGTTGCTGCCACGCGTACCGGCGGCTCGCGCTGCGCTTGCAGCGCCCCTTCGGGGGCGGGTAATACGGCTGCCGTGTGCCAGTTTCGATCATCAAAGGTTGCTGTGTCGAAGCCGGGCTGCTCACGGCGTGCGTCATAGGTCTCGCCACCATACACGTCGTCAAGTACCGTCGGGCCGTCGTGAACGCGCCAGTTCGCATCGGTGCCTTCGAAATCGCAGCGGCCATCCACATAACATAGCTTCAGGAGTACGCGCACACGCGGCTCGCCGTGCCATGGCGCTTTCTCCCAATGCCATACATCCGGATTGGTGAGCCCGTAGTAGCCACGTCCCAGTTCAATGCCGATGGCATTGGCCGACCCGGGCTTCAACAGGGTCGTTACATCGTGCGCGAGATAGAGCACGCGTTTGTTGTAGTTCGTGAAATCGGGCGAAAGAACGGCGTCGCTTGCAGGTTTTCCATTGATTGACACATCGGCATAGCCTCCCGCGGCGACATACAGCCTTGCCGATTCGAGGCCGGTCCTTACTGTTAAAACGTGCCGTAACAATGGCGCAGCCAGGGAGCCGCCCGGAGGCTTGCCGATCCATTGCGCTCGGGACCACTGTTGCGGTGACGGTGCGGTTTCGAACCAGGACGTTGCGCTCGCGTCACCAGCCGACGTGTGCGCGACCACTTTCCAGTAGTAACGACTCGACGGAGCCAATGGCGATCCGTTGTACGCAACGTCGAAAGAGGCGTTGCCAGCAACAAGACCGCTGTCCCACAGATCGGGGCGATCCGCCGCGAGCGCAGCCATGCTGCGCGCGACTTCGATTCGATAACCTTCGGGTATCGTGCCGCGCGGTGCGTTGGCGACCACCCAGGCAAAGGACGGCGACGGGTTATCGACCGATAACGGCTGCGCTTGGCGGTCAATGGTGAGGGATTGAGGCTGCAGATCGCCCGCTGCGTGAACGGGCAGCACGCAAGTAAGCAACGTGATGATCGCGAGAATGCCGCGGCGGCATGGAGATATAAACATCAAGGTCGCCTGGGGCCGAAAACTTAATGAATGGGGGCGGTCGCGATTCGCATTTAACCACTATTGGCATGGCCCTAACTGTGTCTTGCCTGTCACCACAGCGCCCATCTTCGTAGCGGTGAGAATGCAGTCATTATAAGGGTGACTTCTGGGAGCTTCTGAGAACCTTTCCTACTCGTCATTCCGGCGAAGGCCGGAATCCACTCCTCAGCGCAGATGCTTGCCACATGCCGCCTGACAAGTGACAACTGAGGAATGGGTCCCGGCCTTCGCCGGGATGACGACAAAACTGAGGTTATTCGAAGCTCTCTGAAATCATCACCCACGGTTAGATCACGCCGACTCATCGGTGTCTCACATGATTTCAACAGCTAGAAAAGCTCTGCCTGTTGGGATATCAAGATATCGAAGCGACTGCCAATTGGAGACAGGATTGCCTCGGCAATCGGCCTCAATTGATGGACCAGGTAATGTTCGTAGTCGACGGCCGAGCGCAACACCTCCAGCGGCTCCGGTCCATTGACGGTCATCACATAGTTGATCCATCCCCCGCTCTGATACTGCAACGGGCGACGAAGCCGGGCATTGTGCTCATCGGCCAGACGAGCGGCGCGGACCTGGGGTGGGGTGATCCGATCGTAAGAATCGAGTTTTCCGCGCAGCCGCTTTCGGTAGGTAAGCAGGTCGTTGAGTTTCCCCGCGCGCAGATCGGCCACATAGTTCCTGATGAAATCCGCGTGCGGCTCCTCCCGAAAAATCTTTTCGAAGAGTTCCTGTTGAAACCGCTTTGCCAGCGGCGTCCAGTCGCTTCGCACCGTTTCCAGGCCACGAAAGACCAGTTCCTCTTGGCCATCGTCATTCAAGACCATGCCGGCATAACGTTTCTTGCTGCCCTGATCGCTTCCGCGGATCGTCGGCATGAAGAACCGCTGATAGTGCGCGTCGAACTCGATCTCCAGATAGCACTCGATATCCAGTGACGCTTTCAGTTGCTCCTTCCACTTCGCATTGATGTGGGCAACCAGTTGGTCGGCGATGGCCAGTGCCTCGGCTTCCGGATAACGCTTTCCGAGCCAGATGAAGATCGAATCCGTATCTCCATAGATCACCTCGTAGCCTTCCGCCTCGACCCATGCACGCGTCTCCCGCATGATTTCGTGGCCACGCAGCGTCACGGCGGAGACCAGCTTGGGATCGAAGAATTTTCCGCCCGCCGCTCCAAGCACCCCGATGAAGGCATTCATCAAGAGCTTGAATGCCTGCGATAGCGGTGCGTTCCCAGCCGCCTTGGCCTTGTCGCGCCCGGTCCACAGCTGGGTGATCAGGCCCGGCAGGCAGTGCTTGCTGCGCGAGAAGCGAGTGCCTTTGGGTCCGGGAATCGTGGCCTTGGGATCGGTGGTGAGCATGCCCTCGGCCAAGCCGATCGGATCGACCAGGAACGTGCGGATGATCGATGGGTAGAGACTTTTATAGTCCAGGACGACGATGGAGTCGTAGATGCCCGGGCGAGACTCCATGACGAAGCCACCGGGGTACGATTCGCCGGTGCGTGCGCCTGCATTGGGAGCCACATAGCCTTCGCGGTGCATACGCGGCAAGTACAAATGACTGAAGGCGGCGATCGAACCGCCCATGCGATCCGCCTGCAAGCCGGTGACATTCGCGCGTTCAAGCAGAAATTCCATGAGCTTTGTCTTGGCGAAGATACGCGTCACCAGCTCGCAGTCTTTCAGGTTGTAACGGGCCAGGGCGGGTTTGTCTTCATGGAAGCGACGCTCGATCTCCGCCATCCGGCTATACGGATCATCGATGGCCTTGCCTTCGCCAAGCAATTCCTGCGCGACGGTTTCGAGACTGAACGAGGGAAAGCTCCAGAGTGCGGAACGCAGTGCCTCGATGCCATCGATAGCCAGCCGACCAGGGATCGTGGCGAAGATGTAGCCTTCCCGTCGTTGGTGGTTTCGCCACTCGATGGGCGCGCCGCCACGTCCAAGCGTCAGGACCATTCCACACGTGTCCGCGCATGCCTGGAGCAGGCGAAGATCGAACTGGATCAGGTTCCAACCGATGATGACGTCGGGGTCGTGATGGCGAAACCAGTTGTTGAGAGCCACGATAAGCTGTGCGCGCTCTTCGTAGAAGGTCAGCTCGAAATCCAGGTCGGGCACCTCGCCAGCACCAGGGCTGCCGAGCATGAAGACTTGCCGTTGCCCGCATCCTTCGAGCGCAATGGAGTAGAGCTCGCCTTGCGCGCTTGTCTCGATATCCAGCGATACCAGGCGCAGCGATGGGCGATAACCTTCGCCAGGCCGCAGGCGAGGATTGACCAATGTGGCCGTGTCGCCGTTACCTTCCGTCTCGACCACGATGCTGGCCGTGATGAAGCGTTCCATCAGATAGCGATCGTCGGGGCGGATATCGGCTTCAAGAAGCTCGATGCCTTCCTTGGCCAGCCGCTTCTCCAGCTTGAGCAGGGTCCGATAACCACGGGTATAGAGCCCGAGGATGGGCTCCTGTTCGAACGTTTTCATCGGCAAGGACGCCAACTCCACGCTGCTCTCGTTGCGGATCAGTGCTTCGACTTGCGCACGCGCTGCAGCGCGGACGAAAGCTACGTTTCGCTGACCCGTGACGAGTATGCGGCGGGCGCCGGACTCGGTCGCCAGCCACAACTCGATGTCGCTGCCATCCTTCGTGTCGCGCCAATGGCGAGTAAGGATGTAGCCGTTCTCATGACGTGTGCTCACCCGCGCAGTTTAACCAAGTAGATCAACGCTGGCGGTAAAGCACCATACCGGCATGGTGAAGTACGTCGTCGACAAAGTCGCCATCGGCGGTGAAACCGGTATCGTCGACGTAATCGATGTGATTTTCGTGGACGGTGTAATTGCCCCGATAGGCGCTGCTGCGACGGCCGCGGCTTTCGTCGTATCTGCCATTGGGCAGGAGCTCATGGCGAATATGGCCATCGGCAGTAACCCACATGCCGACATAGGGATGGACGTTCATGGCGGATGCCTCCTGGTTAGTGCGGACTTGCCACCGGTCGAACGATCAGCTCACTGACGTCGACGTCGTCGGGCTGTTCGATGGCATAGGCGATCGCGCGGGCAATTGCGTCCGGCTGCAGGGCAACGCGACGGAAAGCCTTCATCGCGTCGCGGGCGCTGGCATCGGAAATGGTATCGGCCAGTTCCGACTCCACCACGCCGGGGGAGACAACAGTCACGCGAATCGTGTCGGTCTCCTGGCGCAGGCCGTCTGAGATCGCGCGAACCGCGTACTTTGTCGCGCAATAAACTGCTGCCGTGGGCGATACCGCATGGCCGCCGATCGAGGACACGTTGATGATGTGGCCGCGCCCGCGCGTTTCCATACCCGGCAGTACCGCGGCAATGCCGTGCAATACACCGCGGATATTGACGTCGATCATGCGATCCCATTCGTCGACCTTGAGCGCATTCAGCGGCGACAGCGGCATGACGCCGGCATTGTTGACGATGACGTCGACCGGGCCGAAGGTGGCTTCGGCGAATGCGACAAAGTCCTGCATATCGTCCAGGCGGCTGACGTCCAACGCCCGATAGGCGACCTGGCTACCCAGATCCTGAAGCTGTTCGCTCAGCGCCTTCAGGCGCTCGGTGCGGCGTGCACCCAGCACGACGCGATGGCCCTGGCGGGCGAGATGGCTGGCGGTGGCTTCGCCGATGCCGCTACTGGCACCGGTGACCAGGATGACTTTCGATGACGGTTGGGTATTCATGGCGACGCTCCAAAGTGGGGTCTGGCAATGCCTTGCCAGGTGGAAGCCATGCTAGGAACGCAGCCCGCCCGCGCTAAGACCGGATCGTCTGGGGAGATTGCCTATTCCTATTGCAGATCCCCAAGAGGCCGGCTTTTCGTGGTGATATATAGCCTGATGCTCTATCCAGTCCGGAGTGATCTCCATGGCCACCCATGCTCAGCAGCCCGGCGTCGACGCTTCGCGGCAGACCCGAATGATCGATCTGATCGACCGGCTGGCACCGGCCGAGGGCTATACCCAGTCATTGCTCGACGGCGTCACTCTGATGCGCTCGAACCACCCGCTCGCGCGTACCCCCGCGCTCTACGAGCCGAGCATCGTCATCGTGGCGCAGGGCCGCAAGCGCGGCTTCCACGGCGGGCACACCTACGTTTACGACGCGCAGCACTACCTGGTGCTGGCGGTGCCGTTGCCGTTCGAGATAGAAACCGAGGCCAGCCCGCAGGAGCCCATGCTCGGTATCGCATTGCGCATCGATCCGGCCATGACCGCCGAACTGGCGCTATCGGTCGACGAAAACCTGCCGCATATCGACGTGCAGCCACGCACGATGTTCGCCACGCCGGTCGATGAGCGCATCGGCGATGCCACCGTGCGCCTGCTTGAAGCCATGGCGAATCCGGGCGAGGCCAAACTGTTGGGCCAATCCATCGTGCGCGAGATCACTTATCGCGTGCTGACCGGTGAACAGGGTGGCAGCCTTCGCGCCGCCTTGACCCAGGGAGGTCATTTCGGGCGCATCGCCAAGGCCTTGCGTCGTATCCATGCGCAGTACGACGGCGAGCTGGATGTGGCGACTCTGGCCAGCGAGGCGAGCATGAGCGTTCCCGCATTTCATGCCCACTTCAAGACCGTCACGGCCACCTCGCCGATCCAGTACATCAAGGCCATGCGTCTGCACCAGGCGCGGCTGTTGATGATCCGTAATGGCCTGACCGCAGCCAGCGCATCGGAGCGTGTCGGTTACGAGAGTGCCTCGCAGTTCAGTCGCGAGTTCAAGCGACTGTTCGGACGCAGCCCGCTCGAAGAGGCACGCCATCTCAAGGATGTGCTGAGTCTTGCCTTGCCGGTGCGAGTCACGGCGATAGAGCGCCGCACGCGTGTTTCATAAGGCGATGGTCCCTACGTCATGACCGACACCGAACACAGTTCAGCTCAAGCGCTCGACGAGCGCGTGCCCGGCACGCGCATTGCCGCCAGTCGCGGACAGGCGTGGAAGGACTTGCTGGTACAGGTCTATGAGCGCGAGCCGCACCAGGAGTGCCTGCTGATCCCGGCCGTTCCGGAACCACTGATCGTATGGGTGCTGTCGGGCGCCGCGGTAGTCGAGGAGCGGGAGCTCGGTGGCCCCTGGCAAACCCATCGCGTGTCGGAAGGGGATTTCTTCCTGACCAATGCCCAGGATCCATACGAGTTGCGCTGGACTGCCGACGACTCGGCGCCTTTCGAGGTCATGCACCTGCACCTGGGGCTGCCCTTGCTCAAGCGGGCCATCGCGGAAATATTCGGCGACGGCTGCGATGTGGAGTTGCGCGACGTGTCCGGGGAACGGGACGCGGTGTTGTCGGCGTTGCTCGACCCCTTGCGCGTGGAGCTGCTATCCGCGCATGGACCTAGCGCAATGTTTGTCCAGGGATTGGCGCAGAGTCTGGCCGTGCACCTGGTACGTCGGTATGGCGCCATAGTCACAGGCCGGCGGCGGGCTCGTGGAGGGTTGCCTGCCTTCAAGCTGCGCCGCGTTATCGAACGGATGGAGTCGCAACTCGATCGTGACTTCAACCTCGGCCGATTGGCCCGTGAAGTCGGCTTGAGCGAGTTCCATTTTGGCCGCGCGTTCAAGCAGAGCACCGGCTACGCACCGTCGCGATACTTCATTCGCCTTCGTATGGAGCGGGCGCGGCTGCTGCTGCGGGAGACATCGCGTTCCGTCATCGAGATCGGCCTGGAGGTCGGGTATACCAGCGCCAGCCACTTCGCCCAGATCTTTCGTCGCGAAACGGGCGTCGCCCCCAGTGACTATCGCGGCGACAGTTGAGCGCAAAACCCCGACAGCCTGAGCAAGATCGCAAGAGAGACACCGTTGGAAGAAGCGCAACCTGCGCACCGTGCTCGAGCCGATGCCAAAGCACTTCGGCAGCACGACTTCCAACCTCAAGGTGAATCTCATGAACCTCAACGGAAAAATCGCTCTCGTCACAGGCGCGTCCAGCGGCATCGGTGCCGCCACGGCCCTGAAGCTTGCCGCCCAGGGCGTCAAGGTCAGCCTGGCCGCTCGTCGTATCGATCGCCTGCAGCAACTGGTCGCGCAAATCCGCGCCGCCGGCGGTGAAGCCCTCGCCATCGAGATGGACGTGGTCGATGCCGCGTCGGTCGAGGCCGGCGTAACGCAGCTGGTCGACGCCTACGGCACGATCGACATTCTGTTCAACAATGCCGGCCTGATGCCGATTTCGGACATCGACTCGTTCAAGACCGACGAGTGGCACCGCATGGTCGACGTTAACGTAAAGGGCTTGCTCAACAGCACCGCAGCCGTATTGCCATACATGCAGAAGCAGCACGCCGGCCATATCTTCAATACCTCGTCGATCGCCGGCCGCAAGATCTTCCCGGGCCTGTCGGTGTACTGCGCCACCAAACACGCCGTTACCGCCTTCTCCGAGGGCCTGCGTCTTGAAGTCGGCAAGAAGCACAACATCCGCGTCACCTGTATCCAGCCCGGCGCAGTCGACACCGAGCTGTTCGAACACGTTTCGGATAAAGGCTATCGCGATCAGATGGAAGGCCTGCGCAATCAGATGGAATTTCTGAAAGCATCCGATGTTGCCGACACGATCGTGTTCGCGCTGCAGGCACCGGACTACGTCAATGTCGCGGAGCTGTTCGTGTTGCCGACCGACCAGCCCTGGTAATCCGGGCAGGTGCTTCCTTCACCGCGGCCGACACCGTCGATGGTGTCGACCGCCTTTCGAGACATTCCCATGAACGCGATCAGCAAGATCGCCTTCTTTGCCGCCAGGCGCGGCGAAGAGGCAAGACTTGGTCAGCAGCTGCTGGCATTGGTCACGCCGAGCCGGCTCGAACCTGGCAGCCTGCGCTACGAGATCTTTCAGGATGCCGCCGACGATGGCTTGTGGATCGTCATCGAGGATTGGCGCTCCGCCGCCGACTTCGATCTGCATATGGCAACCGACTACGTCCAGGCTTTCCTGCGTCAGGTACCCGAGTTATGCGATGGCGAGCCGGACATTCGTACCTATCAAAAGCGCTCGACCACACGCCCGCCGTTTGCACCCGATACGTATCAAAGATGATCGGCGTCGATCACGGCTTGCGTAAACGCCTGCGGTGCTTCTTCCGGCAAGTTGTGCCCGACCCCGCCAGTGATCAGACGAAACTGATACTTGCCGGTGAACTGCTTGGCGTACGCCTCCGGCTGCGGATGCGGCGCGCCATTGGCGTCACCCTCCAGAGTGATGGTCGGGACCGAAATCTTCGGAAACTGGGCCAGTCGCTTTTCCAGGGCGTCGTATTTGGCTTCACCCTTGGCCAGGTCCAGTCGCCAGCGATAGTTGTGGATCGTGATGGCGACATGGTCCGGATTATCGAGTGCGGAGGCGCTGCGCTCGTAGGTGGCGTCGTCGAAGTTCCACTTCGGTGAAGCGAGCTGCCAGATCAGCTTGGCGAAATCGCGATGGTTCTTCTCGTAGCCGATGCGGCCACGCTCGGTGGTGAAGTAATACTGATACCACCACTGGTACTCGGCCTTGGGCGGCAACGGTGCCTTGCCGGACTCCTGGCTGCCAATCAGGTAGCCGCTTACGCTCACCAATGCCTTCACCCGCTCCGGCCACAGCGCCGCGACGATATCCGCCGAGCGTGCACCCCAGTCGAAGCCGCCCAACACCGCGTGCTTGATATGGAGCGCGTCCATGAAATCGATGACGTCCTTGGCCAACGCGGCAGGTTCGGCGTTTCGCATGGTGTTCTTGGACAGAAAACGTGTTTCGCCGTACCCACGCGCATACGGGACAAGTACCCGGTAGCCCTTCACTGCCAACGCCGGCGCGACATCCTGATAGCTGTGAATATCGTAAGGCCATCCGTGCAGAAGAATGACTACCGGACCATCGGCCGGTCCCAGCTCCGCATAAGCGACATCCAGCACGCCGGCATGGACATGCTTCAACGGGCCCAGGGAATCCTGCGAAACAGGGGACGGCATGGAAGCCTGGTCCGGCTGCATTTGCGCGGATTGAGCATGCAGGCTGCTTATCATGCCGGTCGCCAGTATCGTCATGGCCGCCACACCCATGAAACTGCGGCCGCTGAGATTCATCTTCTTGTGCATGGTTCTCTCCAGTAAGTAAACGATGGGCTCGTTTTGTGTGGATAGAAAACCATGGCTTGGCATCCCGCATATGTCACGGGATGCATCAAAAGGTATCGAAATGTGCTTCGGGCTGGTCCGGATACATTCCGATACAAAAGCAGGGACGGGCTACAACGGCTGCCCGAGCCGGGCCTCAAGCAGGGGGCGAAACGTGCGGCTGACATGGACACGGTGGCCGCCGCGCAAGACGAGATCGAATTCCCCGTGGGTGGCCGGCTCCAGATGCACGATGCTGTCGATGTTGACCACGGTCGAGCGATGCACGCGAACGAAACGGCGCGGATCGAGCCGTGCGACCAGTTCGCCCAGGGCGGCGCGATGGATGATGCGCTCGCGCCCCACATGTAATGCTACGTAGACGCCCGCGCTTTCGATGCAGTCGATCGATTCGACCCGGATCAGATCGGTCTTGTCGCGTTCCCGGATGACGATGCGATCGAGAAACGGTTTGTCCAGATGGTGGCTATCGAGCAGTTGGAGCACGTTCTGGCCGAATTCGCGCAGATGCCTGTCGTCCAGGCGCGCCTTTGCGCGGGAGAAAGCAGCCTCCATGCGCTCGTCGCCGTAGGGTTTGAGCACATAATCGATGGCGGCCGATTCGAAGGCGCGCACGGCATGTTGATCGAACGCTGTTACAAAGACCGTCACGGGCATGCGCTCGATACCGATCGTGTCGATCACGCCCAGGCCGTCGAGCCCTGGCATCTGAACGTCCAGAAAAGCGACATCGGGTTGCTTTTGCAGGATCGCTTCGACGGCGTCGAGCCCATTCTCCGCTTCCATGATGTCGCCAACATCGGAATCGTTCTCCATCAATTCGCGCAGACGCTGACGTGCCGGTAGCTCGTCGTCGACGATAAGAACCCGATAAGCGTCCCTCTCACTCATCGACGTGCGCCTCTGTTGTCTGTATGGGTATCAAAACGCGAACGCGCGTGCCGCCGCCTTCGCGTGGACCGATCTGGAGACCCGCTTCTTGCGCGGGGTGGAGCATGGCAATACGTTCGCGAGTGACGCCCAGCCCCAATCCAGCGCGATCGTCCGTCCAGCTATTGCCAAGCCCTACGCCATCGTCCTCGACGCTGATGTACAGCATGGCGGAGTCGACCGTTGCCTGTACCCAGACGGTGCCGCCGCCCGGTCGAGGCGACAACCCATGGCGAACCGCATTTTCGACCAGCGGCTGCAGAATCAGCCCCGGCACCATCAGGTCGCGAGCGGACGCGGGCACATCGACGACGACATGCAAACTGTCGCCAAAGCGCATCTTCTGGATGGCCAGGTAATGACCGAGGAACTCAAGCTCCTCGCCGAGACGCACTTGCTGTCGGCGCCCGGACTCTAGCGAAAGACGCAGCAGATCGCCCAATTGCTCGATCATTCCGCGCGCAAGTTTGGGCTGGCTTACGACGAGGGAGGAGATGGTATTGAGCGCGTTGAAAAGAAAGTGTGGATCGAGCTGCATGCGCAAGACATTCAAGCGTGCCTCGGAAAAATTCCGCTCCATCCGTTCGAGCCTCAGCTGCGAGGCAAGGTAATGCTGGCTGTATTGCACCGCTTGCCAGCCGCCAACCACGAGCAGGTAGACGAGGAGGCTCCACAGGAATCCACCCTTGAGCGTCTCATGCAAGGGGCCGAGGCCGATGGCGTCTGACCAGGCGAGCACGCCCATCGCCGCCCGGAGCAGGGCGGCGACGTAGCAGTACACCAGGGTGGTTGGAATGCCGATGGCGATATGAACGGCGAGCCGCGTTCCAAGGCTGTTCACGGCGATGGGCAGGCGTCGGTCCACCGCAATGATCGCCGGAACCAGCAATCCCCATGCCCACCACTCCGCCAGCGAGGTACGCAACACGGGCCACCATGCCGTGTCCGATGCAAAGCGTGGCACCGCGAAAACGATGCCGACGGTGGTCCAGGCCAGCAGTGAGATAAGCGCCAGGCGCAGCCTGGAATAGGGGGCGTTCTCCATACGTCGAACATGGTTCCGAATGTGACGCACCATCGCCCTCACCAGTTTCGTCGAACGCGCATGCCATCCTACACCGGTGTATCCATTCGGCCCACGCTACGGATTCGGCGAACCCATGATCCGCTCATGCTGCCCCGGGGTTCGAAGAATAAATGATGGCAACGATACGCCAGCCATCCGCGGTCTTGACCAGCTGCCATGTTTCGTCACCGCGATTCTCCGATTTGCCGTCGATAACAAAGTCGAAATGAAAGTAGACCGACGCTATCGCGCCGTCGCTCATGATGCGGACGTCGGTATGGCGGGGATCGAGATTCGACTTTGTGCTGGATACGAAGGTCGCAAAATCCTTATAGCTGCTGACACGGATCTTCTGCGCCGAGGGATTCTTCGCCCGCGCCGCGGCGAACGCCTTATCGGACAATACGGTCGCCCACGTGCTGCCATGGTCCAGAAAGAGTCCGGACACGCCGTCGCCGTCATGGGTGGCTACGGCATGGTGAAAAGCGTCCATGACGTGCTGGATATCTGCTACATCTTGCGGTGCCGCTCCAGCGGCGCAATCGGGGCGATCCATTGCGTTGACGTTGAAGATCGGCAGTAGAAGCATGGCCGCGATAAAAATGATTCTTTTCATAAATGCCTCATTGGACAGGTGCGCATGTCGATGCGGCAAACATAGGCCCCGCAGGCGATGGTGGGGGCCTGGATGTTACGAACTGGTCTATAAATCTCCTCAAGCGGTCGAGGAGCGGCACCAGAGACCGCGAGGTTTCCATCTATCCGTCATCCCGGCGAAGGCCGGGTGACAGACGTCAGCGTAGATGCTTGCAACATGTTGACCGACAAGCGAAGACCGAGGAATGGGCCCCGGTCTTCGCCGGGACGACGATTCTTGTGAGGTGGTCGGACGAAGGGTTTCGCCGATCCTTGCAGGGCTATAAAAACCCAATAGCCATCTGAATCTTCCGCATCAACACACCTTCAAGCCGCTTCGCATCATCCTGTGAAATGTAGATGGAGTCTGCCGCTAAGGTGCGCGCACTCAAACTGCGGTAGATGCTCATGCAAAAACGATCTGGCCGTTTGGTCTGTGCGCTCGGCGCTCTTGGCATCGCATCGGCTTCCGCCTCGACGCTCACTCCCTTGCCGATTCCATTGGTAGCCGACAACTGGCAGGCAAGCGGCAATGCGACATTCATCACCAGAGAGGCCTTCCCGCACGGCATCCTTCAGGTGACCTCCGAAAGCGAGCAAGGCTTTGTCGCGCTGAAGGACCAGCACTTTGACAGCGGCACGATCGAGTTCGACATCAAGCCCGTTGGCGAAGAATTTCCGGGTATTCGTTTTCGCCAGAAAGACGGCGACACCGCCGAGATGCTGTATATCCGGGTCAGCCCCGATTGCCCGGCGTCCCAGGACTGCCTGCAGTACGTTCCCATCATCAAGGGCCGCGTGTTGTGGGATGTGTATCCGCAGTATCAAGCGCCGGCGCCTTTTCGTGAAAACGAATGGAATCACATTCGACTCATCATTTCCGGTAAGCGGATGAACGTCTATGTGAATGGCCGAACCGAGCCATCGCTAAGCGTCGTACACCTGGAAGGCGAAGCAAGTGCAGGAACCATCGCGTTCGAGGGCGCCGCTTACTACGCGAACCTTACGCTTGCCCCAGGTGTGACGGATGGCCTCGATCCCCATGCTCCCGTGGATCCTGCGGAGGGCGACCGTCGCTACCTCGTCCGATGGCAAGGCGCCGATCCCGTATCGATGGACGCCACGAATCATCTCAGCCTATCGAACATGCCGTCACCCGGCTCGCATTGGTCGCCGGTCACGGCCGACTACGGTGGCCTTGTCAACCTGAGCCGATTTCACGCCCCGACACCCAAGCAGGCGCCCGCACAGGTGATCTGGCTTCGCACCACGGTGCAGTCGGACCGCGAACAAGTGAGGCGCGTAGCGGTAGGCTGGCTGCGTGAGATCTGGGTATACGCAGACGGGGAGCCCGTTTTTTCCGGCAAGAATCTCTACAACGTAAAAGACGGCCGCAAAGCGCCCGATGGTCGCCTGTCACTGGAGAACGGCGGCTTCGATCTTCCTTTGCACAAAGGTGCGAACGACATCGTCGTCGCCATCGATGGCAACACGCCCGACATGAGAGGGCGTTATGGCTGGGGTTTCATCATGCGGATGGATCGAGCCGAAGGCATTGCGAAGAAGAACTAGTGCCAAGGGTCCAGAGGGCGCGTCGTGCCAAGGGCGCGTTAGTGAAATGCGATACGAAGCCGATCCAGACAACGGAATATCACACTTTCTCGCCATTTGATCGTCCCGGGCACGAGCGTAAAATCATGGCGTACCAGTGCCGAGATGGCGCTTTGAATTTCAAGCCTGGCCAGCGGTGCACCCATGCAGTAATGGATGCCATGGGCAAACGCGACATGGTGTTTTGCGTTGCGGGTGATGTCCAATCGGTCGGGGTCGGGAAAAGCGTCTGGATCCCGATTGGCTGCAGATAAGACGAATATGACGGAGTCCCCGCGCTGGATCCTCGTGCCGCCGATATCCACGTCGTCCAAAGCAACGCGCGCAGACACGCGTAGCGCGCCGTCGTAGCGCAGGAACTCCTCGACTGCGTTCTCAATCAGCTCAGGTTTTTCACGCAGAAGGGAAAGCTGATCGGGATGCCGAAGCAGCGCGAGCACGCTGTTGGCTATGACGCTTGCTGTCGTTTCGAATCCTGCCGCGAACAGCAACATGCAGTTCGCTGCCAATTCATCCGTGGTGAGCGATTGCCCTTCATTGGCTGCAAGAAGGAGCCCGAGCATATCCTCTCTTGGCGGCGATTTTCGCCGCCTGTCGATATGCTCGTTCATATATCTGGTGAAGTCATCGGCAGCTGCATCGATGCGCTGAGCCGCGTTGCCCGAAAGCATGGGATCAAAGCCGCGGAACAGCTCGTGCGCCCAGGATTGAAGAACGAACGCATCCTGTTGCGGGGTGCCGAGCATCTCCGAAATGACACTGACCGGCAGAGGCAGCGCCAGGTCTCGAACGACGTCGGGATCTCGCCGCAAGCGCATCTCCGCGATAAGGTCATCGACACGCCTGTCGATATCCGCTTTCCATCGTTTTATTGCCAACGGCTCGAACAGGGGCGAGAAGAATCGGCGCAATTTTTGGTGCTTTGGCGGATCGACGAACAGCATGAAGTTGTTATAGAGCTTGGCCAGAGGAAGCGCCTCCTGCTCGCGAAACCATGCGCTGACAAGAGAGGGTCTTGCACCCTCGTCGAGGACATCCAGCCTTGTGCCATCGTGTTTCGCCGCATTTCTGGTATCAACGGAAAATCGCTTATCCCGAAGCCCTGCCGATACATCGGCGTAGCGTGTCATCCACCAGGTCGAGGTAGCATCCCGATAGATGGGTGCGTGTGCGCGAAGTTGATGAAAGATCGGGTGGGGGTCGTCAAGCAAAGTCGGGTGGAAAGGATCGAAATTCACCCCGCGTTTGGATATATCGATGGGGCGCCCCAGGTCCTGAAAATGTTTCGTGGAGGCAAGCTGATGTAGATCGATGCGTAGACGCGTCGCTCTATTAAGCGTGCTCTTTACGGCATCGGCAAGCTCGGCGGCATGGGGATGAAGCACGATCGAGAAGTGGTCCCCGCTATGAACTACGACGCGAAGCGCTGGGCAAACGTGCTGCCAACCCAGGAACAGTTCACCGAAATGCGTGCGGATCCTTCGCGCCGGATGCAGCGATTCGACGGGGAATCCATCTTTCGCCCTGAATAAGGTGACGAGCCCCGCATACGGCAACGGACGATACCGTTTCATCGCCGAGAAGTTCGCGAGATAAACCTCCAGGACATGGGTCGCGGCGGATCCTGGATGCATGGATCCGTCGACGCCGAGTTCTCCGGCCAGCCATTGCTGCTGTTCGAAGTCATTCATCGACGAGAGTCTTTCATGAATACGAGTATCGCCGCGTTTTCCACTGAACCGTCTGAACATATGGAGAAGCTCGTACATCGCCATGGCTTGTTCGGAGACGGATGCGTTAACTCCGGAAGCCGACTCGCCTTCTCCAACGATCGTTGTGTCAATAAGAAACAAATGCTCGACCGAATCTCCTCGTTCGGTGAGGCGCTGGGCCATTTCATAGACGACCAGCCCACCAAACGAATGACCCGCGAGTACATAGGGACCTTCGGGCTGGATGGCTTTCATCTCCTGAAGATAGCGTTGCGCCATTTCTTCGACGGAGCCAAGCGGAGATTCCGCGCCGTCGATGCCTACTGCCTGAAAGGCAATCAACGGTCTCGCATGGCCAAGCGCGGCCGACCATTGGGAGAGGTAGGGAACGCCGCCGCCAAGTCCGCCCACACAAAAGATGGGCGCGGGAATCGACAAATCCTGCAGCGCCATGGCCTGTGTCATGCGCGAACGCCTGTTTCTCGCTGGCGAAAGGTCCGGTTCGGAAGAGGTTTCCAGGCTGTTATCCGATAAAGCACCGTCCTGATCCATGGCGTCGAGGAGATGCTCCACAAGCACACCTAGCGAAGGGGCATTCAGGAATTTGATGACAGGCATCTTTATATGCATGTCGCGCTCGACGCGACCGACCAGCTCCATGGCAGAAAGCGAGTCCATGCCGATCTCATCGAGTCGGGAGCTTGGCGTCAGGTTCATCCTGCCTGCTCGGCCGATCAGCTGCCCTATCTGCTTTTCAATATAGTCGACCAGGAAAATCCTACGGCTTGCGGATGGCATGTTGTGTAATGCATCCTCCATAGGTTGCGTATCCGTCGCCCTGCCTTGCCGGGCTTTGTCCGCGCTAGAGGGGTGGACGTTTGACGATACGTAACCGGCTTTCCAGATAAATTCGGCATCGAGCGTCCCGCTCAGATATCGTTGCCTGCAGCTATGGCGTGCCAGCTTTCCACTGGATGTCTTGTCGATGGTTCTCGGCTTTAGCAGCGCAACATCATGCACAGGCACTGCATGTGCCACACCTGCAGCGGCGCATATGGCTGCAATGATCTCGTCGAAGGTTTCCCGCTTTTGCTGTTCGGTCGACAACTCGCGTGCGTCGACCTCAGCCGCCAATACAAGTCTTTCTGTTCCTTCGTATTCGACGCTGAAGGCGATGACCGATCCCTGGCGCACGCGCGGATGGCAGAGCTCGGCCGTGATTTCGATGTCCTGCGGATAGTGGTTCTTCCCCCTAAGGACGATGAGATCTTTCATCCTTCCTGTTATGTAGAGGCGCTCATCCTTGATGAACCCGTAATCGCCGGTGCGCAGCCAGTCTCGCTCGCCACCGTGGACAAGATGTGCCTTGAACGTGTGCTCGCTTTCAACGTCACGCTGCCAATAGCCCATGGCCACGTGCGGCCCGGTGATCCACACCTCGCCTATCTCACCGCGACCGACAGGCTCGCAGGTCTCCGGGTTAACGATTTCCAGAGTTACTTCTTCGATGGGCATCCCGCACGCTACCAATGGCAGCGCCTTTGGATGTGCCGGATCGATTTCGGTCACGCGATTTTGTGCAAGTTCGTCGGCATCGAGGAAGGCTGTTCGCCACGTATTACCGATCGGTCCGCAGCTCACGCCGACCACGGCCTCGGCCAGGCCGTAACCCGGGAGCATGGATTCTCGCGGCAAACCGTGTCTCTCAAAGGTGCGAAGGAAGCGTTCGACGGAGGCATGCCGAATCGGTTCGGCCCCGACAAGACAGACTTTGAGGCTGCTCAGATCCCATGCCGCGCGTTCGTCGTGGGTCGTCTTCTGAACGCACAGGTCCAGCGCGAAATTGGGTCCGGATGTATCCGTTGCCCGATACCGATGAATCGACGACATCCAAAGCCCGGGGTGCTTCAGAAAATCCAGCGGAGACATCAGTATCGAGCGAGCGCCCACGACAACAGGGAGGATGATGCCGGTCATGAGCCCAAGGTCGTGATACTGCGGCAGCCAGGACACGATAATCCGGTCCTTGTCCTGCTTTGCCGCTCTCTGCATCATTCGAGCGTTCACCATCACGTTCCGGTGACTGACCATCACGCCCTTGGGTGTCGAGGTCGAGCCCGAGGTGTATTGGATAAAGGCAATGTCCTGGGGTGACAGCGTGGGGATCTGATCTGCGCTCGTATCGCCAAGCGCCACTATTTCATCGACGGAAATCCATTCGAGCCTGGCAAGATCCGGGGCAAGGGAAAGCAGCTGTTTGGCCAATGCCAGAATCGATGCGCTGGTGAGGACGATCGCGGATGACGAATCGGCCGCGATGGTTTGCAAGCGCGGCAGCGTCCGTTCGAAGCGCACCGGATCGGGTGGATAGGCCGGCACTGCTATAGCGCCGGCGTACATGCAGCCGTAGAAGGCGGCGGCGAAATGCAGGCCAGGCTCGAACAAGAGAAGTACCCGTTGCCCCTTCGGGCCACGACGCTGGATCGCCGCGGCAATAATGCGGGCTCGGTCATCCAGATCGGCGTAACTCAGCCGATCGGCCGGCTCGCCGTTGGCGTCAAGAAATGTAAAAACTTCTTTGTCCGACAACTCAAGTGCGCGCTGACGCAAGCATGCATCCAGCGTCGTGCCGACCGCAGGTGCAATGGGTTTATTTTGCGTGCTTTCGATATCGGCCCGACGGGGGCGTGAGTCGGCCTGGCTCGATGGCGAGCTCTTTTTCGGAGGCGCCGCGAGCCGGGCAACCAGGTCGATGTAACGCTGTTTGGCCACATGTTGCGGTGTGCCAGCCAGGCTCGACCACGCATGCCATTTGGCCGCTCCGATAATATCGAAAGGCCCTGGTTTACTCGCCTGGTTGTCGCCCGCTGTAGCCTGCTTGTAAAGCCCATAGAGGCTCAACTTTTCGGCATTGTTTGGCTGGCGGGCAAACGTGAGCGCGTTCTGCGTGGCATGGGTGAATTGGGTGTCCAGATCGCTCAAGGTACTCTCCCTCGCACACAGGTAGTTTCCAATTCAAAATTGACGATATCCGCGACAGGACATCGCTATCCCGGACTGTGCGAATGAACGCCCTTATGGGTGGCTTCTTAATGCACAAAAAGTCCGTGCTAGAAACGCTTAAGCCGGCGCGAATAGACAATTAAGTAATGAAGATAATCGAGTAAAGCCGAAGGATGGATTATCTTATGATTATCACGGCCGCCGTGAAACGTGATGGTGTTCGCAGAATAGCGCGTAAGCTGATACGCGATGCGTCATATTAGGCGTAATTAATCGGGCGATTTAAGAAACCGGCAAGCTGCCGCTCCCGCAGTCCACCCAGGTGTAGCGGCCATGCCGCGCGGCGACTACGTGGTGAGGCATGGCGTAATACCCGCTCGTTGGAACCAACGTCCGCTGCCGGTCCCTCGAATTGTCGGTGGAAACGCGCCTAGTCCGATACGCCAAGCAAAATCGATCGGACCAGTTTGTACTCTTCGAGCCTCGCGTAGTCGCGTTCCGTGGGTTCGGGTATCCGCGACAGATCCATGTTTTCCGCGTTGTCGGCAAGCTTTACCAGGCGTGCCATGGGATCCATCTTTGCCCGGTGCGCCGCATCGAGCCGGGATTCGCCCTGGCGCTTCGTCAGCGCATCGACAGCCGAGACGACTTCCGGCGGAAATCCCTCGGCCTTAAGAGCCTCCAGCGTCACGGCGGAGTCCTCGACGACATCGTGGAGCACGGCGGCCATTCTCTCCGTCGTCGAGTTCATTCGGAACATCACTCGAAGCGGATGGAGGATATAGGGCTGCCCCGCTTTATCGACCTGGCCGGCGTGAGCTTCCGCGGCGATGGCTATGGCTCGTTCTAGAGTTGCCATGTGTTCTCCATGGAATCGAATAGGTGACCCTGTCTCTGGGGTCTCAATGGCCCCTCGACGCGCGGCATGCAGCAGACTTCCACACCGTATAGCCGAGCGAGATAGCGATACTGGCGCCGACCGCAGCCATGGAGACGATTCTCGCGTACTCCTGCGGCACGAAGGCCCACAGCGCGGCCCACACCAGGAACGCCAGCGTCATGGTCCAACTGCTGACGCGCCTCACCGCCTGCGCCAACGTTGCGTGGTGGAGGGAGCGGGGCGGCGGTCCGTACATCTTCGGGATGAGGTTGCAGTAGGCCGCCATGGCGAGACCGAGGATGACGTTGTACCCACGCATCACCAGCGTAGCGTCGATCCATCCTTGCCTGCGGGCCAGCGCGAGCAGCAGCGAGGCTCCAATCATGACCGCCCCGAGTTTGAGACCCAGGAGGATGTCCTGTCTGATACGGGGATGGAGTTTCTCGCTCATGGGTCGGCTCCTTCTCGGGTTTGTTTGCGCAAGGTCGCGCCAGCGGCATCCGATGACGTGCGCTCTCCAGTGCCGATGCCGAACAGCTGGGTAAAGCCCAGCAGTGCGTCTTCCAGCACCGACAATTTCAACTGATAGATGATGGTCGTGCCGATCTTGTTGGCCTCGATCAGGTCGGCCTCGCGCAGCACCGCAAAATGCGCCGACATGGTCGGCCGCGATACCGCGAAATGCTCCGATAGCTCTCCCGCACTCATCGGGCGCTGGCGGAGCAGTTCCAGCACTCTGCGGCGGGTAGGGTCGGCCAGGGCTTTGAAGACAGCGTTCATTGTTGATATTTAGCTAAATATCTAAATTAGAGTCAAGTGAAATTCCGGTGACAGGCTAAGTCATTGTCTGTACGAAGATTATTTGGTGCCTGCAGCCGGCTCGGTCTCAGCTAGGGAACAGGGAGAGCGGCCCTGATAAGTCGGGCGCGCTCTTCGTTGAGCACCGCAACACACGCCGACCGAACATCCTCGGAGCCATTCCCTTTGGCGGCCAGAGTCGCTTCATAGCTGCATTCGCTGGCTACGTATTTCGAGAAAGCGCTGGACGCGCGATCGAGTTCGGTCATCGCCTCCGTCGGATACTCCGGAAAGCTCCGCTCGTCGGCGGATGCGCGAATGGCCTCGCCAGCTGCTTTTTCTGCCTGCCCCCGGTTTACCCGCGCCTCCCTGGCTCGGGCTTCAACGCAAGCGCTCATACCGGCGTGATCGTGACCTTTCCAGCAATCGTTGATGACTGAGGCAACGGAATCCTTCGACAGGATCGAACCTTCCGACGCTAAAAGCAGCAACGCGGTGGCAAACAACATTGACTCCCTCTGAGCCGTCGAGGCGTGACCGAACTGTTGTGGATTGTGCCTGCTTCGGCTCGGTAGTGGGCATCGGCATATAGTTGACTAAGTCAACTATATGCGGTGAGATATGGCTCCTCCCGCGAGGTGCGCCATGACCGAAAATTTACTGAGCGAACAGGCAGAAGCTGTTCGCAGCTTCAATCGGTTTTACACCCGGCAGATCGGAGTTCTCGATGAAGGTCTTCTGGCCAGCTCGTTCTCATTGACGCAGGCTCGCGTACTGTTTGAGCTGGGTACCCGCAAGGCCGTGACCGCGCGCGAGATCGGCGACACCCTGGGTCTGGATGCGGGCTACCTGAGTCGCATGGTGCAGAACTTCGTCACACAGGGACTGATTCATCGCGAGCCATCCGCCCAGGATGGTCGGCAGATCGTTCTGTCGCTCACCTCGGAAGGGAAGAAAGCTTTTCGGCAGCTCGATCGGAAGTCTCATGCGGTCACGGCCGAACAACTGTCCAGGTTATCGGCGCCGCAACGCGAGCGACTGTTGCAGTTGATGCAGGGCGTCCAGCGCACGTTGTCGCCTGAAGCCGGTCATGGCAGCGTGACCATCCGAAAATACCGTGCCGGTGACATCGGTTGGGCCATTGAACGTCACGCCCGGATCTATACCGACGAATTCGGTTGGAACGAAGACTTCGAGGGCTTGGTGGCTACGCTGTTCGCGCAGTTTGCGACCAGACATGATCCTGCAACGGAACGTTGTTGGATCGCCGAAGTGGACGGCGAGCGGGTAGGTTGCGTATTCGTCGTTCGCAACGCCGACGATCCCACCGTCGCCCAACTACGTTGCCTGCTCGTCGATTCGAAGGGGCGTGGCCTGGGTGTTGGCAAGCGCCTTGTCGACGAGTGTCTGGCGTTCGCGAAGGCAGCGGGTTACGCAAAGATGATGCTGTGGACCAACGATGTGCTGACTTCAGCGCGCCGCCTCTACGAGGCAGCTGGTTTCGTGCTCACCAAAGAGGAACGTCACCGTAGTTTCGGTCACGATCTGGTAGGTCAGATCTGGATGCGGGATCTCTGAAAAGCCGAGCCGGTGTGCTTGTTTCGTTGCTAAACAGGGGCTAAGGCGCTACTTGGGACATGATGGCCAACGGGCGACCCTCCGGATCCTTAAAGAATCCCATCCATTCCTCAGTGCCATCGCCATGCTTATGAATCATGTGCGGTGCACTGATGAACTCGACGCCTTCAGCCTTTAGTGCCTCATAGGTCTGCGCGATGCTATCAACGCGAAAATAGATGATCGAATCCGCATGGGATGGTTGTGCTTCTTGCGTAAGCAGAAGGCGCGTACCGTTGCAATCGAAGAAGGCCATGTTGCCGAAGGTGTACAGATGCGGCAATCCAAGCACGTCGCCATACCAGCGAACGGCTTGATGAATATCGCCGACATGCCTGGCTATCTGGCCAATAGCACCAAGTCTGGAACTCCCCATGGTCGTCGTCTCCCCACGATTCAATGCGCTGTGTCTTGGCACGCCAAACCACTGTTGAAGTGCCTTGCGGTGCGGCAAGTTCAACTTCGCCAACACATTTGCCACGTGATACTTCACCCCATCACGGCTAATGCCTCTGCGCTCGGCCACATCGCGATTCGACAAGCCATGCTGAATCGCATGCGTTACGCGCCACTCCGTGGGCGTAAGCACATCCTCATGAGCCGGCCTTCCCCGTTTGCGGCGCTTGATCATGGGCCAATCCTACCTTCCGGAGAGTTGAATTTCCCTACCCACCCAGGGGGAGCAAACACAGTAAACGCGTGGCTGGTCACCGGGCGCACTATCCGCAACCGCTAGCGTCTCAACATCAGGCTGCAACGCCGCACATCCTGGCGGTATCGACGGCGGATGTAATCTGCCGCTAAGGAAAATGCGCACCTTGCGTTTCTCCATGATTCGTCTCCTCGTCGTATTCGAGCTCCAGCCTGTGATGAGCATCGCTGACCGCATCGACAAGATCGTTGATCTGCTGCGCAAGTATCTGGCAGTCGGCCGTGGGACCAAGGGATTTTGCGCGAGCCAGCATTTCCTGTTGTGCGTCTTCGCCTATTTCAAAGTGCCCGTTCTCGTGGTTTCTTAGCGCGGCGATGTAGCGCTCCCACTGCTGTACGAGCTGCGGCGAAGGATGTCTGGGCTGGACCCAGTGCGGCAAAGTCATCTCGACTTTCAACGTTGCGTTGAACTGATCGAGCACGCAGCGGTTTCCTTCCATCTGCCAGGTGTAGGAGGTCTGAATCTTCCATTCGGTCACGCCCTGCATGCGACGCCCCTGCAGAATGAGCGGACTGTTCCTATCCAGGTCGCGCACAATTTCGTTTACCGTCGACCCGTGTACATCATAGGTATGGATCGTCAACGGTCCTGACGTGTCCGTGGCGTGCAAGCCCGAACAGAAAATCGCCGCTGCCATAAACATCGCTTTACGCAAGCTATCCCCCTGGGTCGAAAGCCGACCTTGCCAGCTTGCCCGCAAATTTGGTCGACAGCAACGAGACCGGTCGAGCCGCATTGGTTACAGTCGTCGGCATGCTTCGAGCGGAGATTTTCAATGAAGGGTTGGATGACCGGGGTTTGCAAAGCAAACGGCATCGACATCCACTATGTAAGAACCGGCGGGTCGAAGCCCCCTTTGGTTTTGCTCCATGGATTGACTGGCGACGGTGCTTGCTGGAGTCCCGTGGCGCGTGCGCTCCAGGAGGAGTACGACATAGTGCTGCCGGATGCCAGGGGGCACGGAAGTTCGAGTACGCCGATCAATGGATATCGCTACGCGGACTATGCAAGCGACGTAGTTGGGCTTATCCATGGGCTCGGACTGGCCGAGCCGTTTTTGCTGGGACATTCGATGGGCGGTATGACCGCGGCCGTCGTGGCGAGTCAAAGCGCCGCGACCATTCGCGGTGTCGTCCTTGCTGATCCTACGTTCCTGCATCCTCGGCGCCAGCGCGAGGTGCACGAGAGCGATGTCGTCGAACAGCACCGTCAACTTCTCGGCTCGGACAAGGCCGATGTACTGGCGCAGGCACGGGCTCGACACCCGCGCCGTCGGCCCGAAATCGTCGAACTCGTCGTCGAGGCGAGGTTGAAAACTCGAATCGTCGCGTTTGACGTGCTTACGCCGCCCAACCCTGAGTATCGGCAACTCGTGAGCACAATCGGTGTTCCGATCCTGCTGGTCGTCGGGGGCAACGGCGCCGTTGTTTCCGTTGAAACAGCAAGAGAACTGCAGGATCTGAATCCGCGTCTTCGGGTCGAGCAGATAGAAGACGCCGGCCATGGGCTTGTCTATGACCAACCCGAGCGATTCGCGGCAGTAGTCAGCTCCTTCCTGCAGTCGGCCGTCGCGTCGTCAGCTCAAGCTTCGGACCAGACCGCCAGCTCGTAACCGTCACCATCCGTGAAGTGGAAGCGCCGCCCGCCCGGGAAGTCGAAGGTGGGGCGGACAATGCGGCCACCAGCGGCTTCGATGCCTGCTTGCGTCAAATCGAGATCGTTCGAATACAGGATGATAAGCGCGCCGCCTGGCTGCGGTGTGCCATGGTAAAAGCCGCCCGTGAGTCGGCCATCGCGAAACTCGCAGTAATCGGGGCCGTAATCCTGAAATGTCCAGTTGAAAGCCCGGCCATAGAAGGCTTTTGCGGCCTCGATGGAAGCTACGGCAAATTCTAGGTAATCGACGCGGTGATGTTGGTCGGCACGGGGCATGGCAGGCTCAAGGAAAGAGGTGAGCTGTCATTGTCGTGTATTGCATGGTGTGGCGCATGCGTTGTCTGTCGCCGGAACCAGCTCCCATTCGCATGGGCGACTCTATGGGGCTGCGAAAACCCTCCCTAACCGTCATCCCGGCGCAGGCCGGGATCCAGTGCCTTCGCAATCGGTTATCGCGAGAGCCAACAAGCATCTGCTCTATCGCGAAAACCTGAAACCGAAGCCACTGGATCCCGGCCTTCGCCGGGATGGCGATAGGAGAAGTTGAGGTTATTCCAGAGCCTCTTCAGTGCCACTCGCGCACGTGCCGAACCACAGGAGAGTCGCACGTTGCTACGCGGACGTTTAACTAAGCGGGCAACTCCCGATTTTTCCTGAAAGTAAGCCAAAGCCCCGACAACAAGAAATACACGCCACCAAACGCCGCATACGGCGCTAGCTGAGCAATGCCAGGCGCAGCATGGAATGCCTGCATGGAGAAGATGACACCAGCCAGGGCCGACTGCGCGCCGCTGATCATCATGAATACCTGGCCGCCGAGCTTACGACGCCGGATGCCCACTGCCAGCTGGAAGAGCCCTGCAAGCAGCGCCCAGATGCCGAACACCAGCACGCCTCCCATGTTGCCGCGCAGGGTAACGGCTATCGCCATGCACACCGCGGTGATCAAGCTCGTGAGTGCATTGAATTTCTGCCCGGGGTTGGCCTGCAGCCCACCGCTGCGCCGTGCGTCGATAACGTTGGCCACGGCATCCCACAGCGGGTAAAGCACTAGCAACACACCCACCACGGGTATCGGGGCGGAAGCGGACAGGAAGGCGAGGGCGACCCAGAGGAAGGCGACACCGGCGCGTAGGAAGTAGAAGTTTCGAAGTGAGTTCATGGGAGGATATCCGTTGGAGAATTGTCAACCTACTAGTAGGTAGATAACATGTCAACTACTTCTTGCTGCTTGATTGAAAATGCCTGCCTCCGCAAACCCTCTGCACCGCTACCTACCAAGTGGTAGGATTGCCCTTATGACGACCCAGCAGAAACTCATCGATTCGGCCAGGCACCTTATCCAAACCCGGGGCTACAACGGCTTCAGCTACGCCGATGTCGCGGAAGAGGTACAGGTACGCAAGGCCAGCATCCACCACCACTTCCCGGCGAAGTCCGACCTGGCTCATGCGGTGATCGAACAGTCCCGCGCGGTCATCGTCGAGCAGACGCGCATGCTGGCGGGCGGCGCCTTCGATCCGGATGAGCAATTGCGCATGTACACCGGCTACTGGGAAAAGTGCATCGCCGACGCGTCGGCACCGTTCTGCGTGGCCGGCATGCTCGCCAGCGAACTCCCCACGTTGCCCAGTGACCTTGCCAACGACGTGCGCGCACACTTCCGCGACCTGTCGAACTGGTTGGAAATCGTCTTCACGCGGGGTGCGCAGATGGGCCGCTTCGAACTGCAAGGCTCGGCCCGTCAGGAGGCGGAAGTGTTCATGGCGATGGTCTACGGTGCCATGCTCGCCGCGCGTGCCTACGGAGATCCGCAAGTCTTTGCCGACATCGTTGCGAGCGGGTTGAACAGGCTCGCACCGTCGGGTCACAACAAAAGCGGCGCATCTCGCGCACGTCGGTGATATCGATCAAGGGGAAGGGCAGCTCATGAAACCTATCCAGGCCATCGTTGTGACCGCCATCGCCGCGATAAGTCTCGGCGGAGCCATGCTCTCGTTGGCAGCAGAGGACAGTTACGACAGTACCTCGGTCTTCGGAGGCAATCTCCCGCCCGGATATCGCGACTGGAAGCTGATCTCCGTCGCCCACGAAGAAGGCAAACTCAACGACATACGCGCGATTCTCGGCAACGACATTGCCGTCAAAGCCTATCGCGAAGGGAAACTGCCATTCCCGGACGGCGCCATCATTGCGCGCATCGCATGGAGCTATGTGCCGTCGGAAGAAAACAATCGGGTGTTTGGCCGTGCCCAGTCGTTCGTTGCGGGCGCCCCGACGAACGTCCAGTTCATGGTCAAGAACTCGAGCGAGTATGCGTCGACCGGTGGCTGGGGATACACGCAGTTCAGCGGCGGCAAGTCCACGCATGTGGATGTCCAGGCCTGCTATTCCTGCCATGTGCCGGTGAAGGACCGCGACTTTCTCTTTACTCGTTATTCGCCTTGAAGATCAGAATGGCCTTGCTCAGGCGCTTCGTCGCAAGCGATATTTCTGAGCAAATTGATCGAGCAGGCCAGGTAGGTGCGGTGTTTTTCCTTGGCTGTATCGCCTATCTCGCTAAGCAAGCCGTCATCCACTTTCAGAGCATCCAATAGAACTGGCCAGTCTTCATTCGGGAGCCAGTCTACGAGTGACCGCAGATCACCCAGATCATCCGGGCTATTCAACAATCCGGCCACACTGGCCTTCATGTTGGCGTGATTGCGCAAGAGCAAGGCAACACGGATCCGTTTAGCGGAAAGGGGAAGGTTGGACGCGGATATCTCGGCAAACGCAGCGTAAACCCAATGTGTTGCCATGCCTTGTTGCTCGATGGCCGCCATGTCCGCGCGATCAAGCTGCATTACAGCATCCAGCCAGGCTTTGCGGCGATCGGCAAAGATACGGTCGGTCATGCGCTCAGGAGTCTGCAGGGCATCCCATGTGGGCACGGGATTATCGCGCTGCGGCGGTACGCCCAGACATTTCTCCGGACCAACGGTACCGCACTGCTGCATAAATGCATCCAGCACGTCCGAACTCGAGGAAACATCTTCCAAGCCGATGGGCTTTCCGTTCGTGACTTTCCATGTGAGCAATCGCGCAGATGTATCGCGTGCGGTGCATCCTTGACCCACAGGCAGAGCGAGCACATAAGATGTGCCATCCGCGAGGTCCTTGATGGAGACCACCTCTTCGATCAGTCCATTGGCGAGAGGGCTTTCCGAAATATTCCCTTCTTGGAAACTCCAAAGCGCTGCGGCGGCATTGCCGTCAGCACAGGGGGCCATCGTGTTCAAGCCAGAGTAGAAGTCTTCGTCATATAAGGTTGTACGAGAAATGGAATGACCGCCCGAAGCCAGTACACCGCAAACGGAACGCCCAGGAACGGCGAGCATCTGCACGCGTTCAACCGGAATCGCTCCAATATATTCATTGTCAAGTTCTTGTGATCCGTTGAGAGCGGCCAACAAGGCAGAAGACGCTTCGGGTTGGCAAGTCGCCGTATCGAGCGCGAAATGGTGATATGGGAGCGGTTGCGGCGGCTTGAGGGCTCCGGTGGCGAGGAGGGATTGCACCATCGCAGGCGGGGATAGCCTTGTACATTCCCGGTGCAGCGGCGGCGGGTCGCCGACCGTGGCGCCAGCATCGATCAGCGCTTGGATATTGTTGACGTGTTCGATGTCGATGGGGTTTTCGCATGGGTCCGTGTACTGCTTCGTGAGCACGGGTAGCGCGTTACGTCGCACTTCCGGCTGTCGTGCAAGCAGCAGCGGGAATCCGGAACGCAGGTCAGCGGCGTTGGCGGTCGCGATCCAGCTCTCCATTTCATTCGGTTGCGGCGTGTAACCCAGCGCAAACAGATCTGGCCAGACCGCTACGGGTACTGCACGTAACAGCCATGGACGATCCTGGGTCGTGAGGACATCAGCGGGAACGCTTTTGAGCAAGATGGACCAATTGGCGGCAGGGACTTTCGACCCTGAGGCACCAGACATGAATGCAAGTACGTTTTTTGCTTTGGACTTGAGTACGCCGGGTCGAACCGTCTTGAGGGCAGCGCTAAACTGATCGGCTGGTTTGCTGGCCGCGTCAGCGATCCATCTGATGGCGATTTCCTCCGTCGGGCCGCTTTCCACAGGCGAGGGCCTGGCCTGCGCCACATAAGCCTGGGGCAGGTGTGCCACGACCGCTCGGCGTATGTCGGCAGGCAGCTTCGCCTTGTCCATGCGCCACATGGCATCTTCCGTGGTTGCCAGATCGGCGGGCTTGCGAATAGCGAGCGAGAACAGTTGCTCTACGTCCTCGGTGGAACGCAGCGAGTCCAGCAGATAAGGAAACAGCGGGACGGCGAGCTTGCGATCCAGCTGTTCCATCGCGCCCCTGGGCAGTTTGGCAAACGCCAGCGCTTCGCCGTGAGAATGGCCGCCGTCGCAGACGTACTGCCACGGGGTTCGTCCAATGCTGCCAGGTGGATGCAGTTCCGTTTGGCTCGCCAGGCGGGGCATGTCGGCGGGTAGCGCCAGTGCAAACGAGAGCATCTGGCGCTCCAGGGCCAGATGAAGAAAGCATGCCGCATCGTCGCCCGAAGGCAGCGGTACGTGGCGTGCGAGCAGTGAGTTAAAGGCGTCACGATCATCTGCGCCGCCGAATACCGAATATGCATCGAAGTAATTGCGCGTACCGTTCGCTGACGTCAGCCGCGAGGCCATCGCGGAACGGCGCATTAGTTGGTCGACCAGCTTCCAGCTTTGCATGCGGATGGCAAGGTCAAGAGCGTCCGAGCCGTCGGAGTCGACCGTTTGCCGAGGGTCCGCGCCATGCTGGATCAACCATCCAGAGGTGCGATCCAGTCGCATATAGATCGCATGAAGCAACACCGTGCCTTGATGGCGATAGGCGGAGAAATCGGCGCCGCGCTGGCGCAGTTCTTCCAGCGTCTCGATCAGCGCTTCTTCGTCGCCTGCGCCGTCTTTGGAAGACTCGGGCCACGCATCGTCTTGATCCATGTACGGTGATGGCGGCATTGCCAGCACTGCATCCAACGCCAACAGGTTGGCTTGTTGAGTGCGCCGCGAAAGCTTCTTTTCGGAGGGTACAGGCACGTCTCCCGCGATAGCCGGGACGAAAATAGTGAAGGCAAGGGCGAGCCCCAGACAGGCTGCCTTGGCTGCCCTTGCGGCATAACGCATTTCTTTCCCCTGTGTGTGAAGCACGACGCGATGGTCATTCTAGTCGGAGGCGCGTATTGCAGTAGAGGCAAAAATGGGGCGGGGTACTGGCGGGAATCCGGCTTCGGCGGCAAGCGGCCTGGGCAATTTCCATTGGACCGAGGGTGCCCATAGCCATCGGGCCGGGGTCGCTTTTAATAAACCGGACCCCGTATGCTGACCCGTCTTGCCAATGAGGCGATACGCATGATCATTTCCGATGGAGACTTGCGCGACCCGCGCGTCATTGACCTCCTTGGCTTCCATCTTCGAAGCATGCATGGAAGCTCCCCGCCGGGAAGCGTCTATGCGCTGGACCTGTCCGGTTTGAAGCGCCCGGACATCTCGTTTTTCACAGCATGGGACGGCGAGCAGTTGCTCGGCTGCGGCGCGTTGCGGGAGCTTTCCCCGGTGCATGGCGAGATCAAGTCGATGCGCACGGCGCCGCAGCATTTGCGCAAAGGCGTCGCTGCCGCGCTGCTTGGCCATATGCTCGGTATCGCGACAGAGCGCGGCTATAAGCGGCTCAGCCTGGAGACCGGCTCGGGCGAAGCGTTTGATCCTGCGATCGCCATGTATCGGCGCTTTGGTTTTGCCAAAGGCGATGCCTTTGGCGACTACGCCGCCAGCGACTTCAACCAGTTCTTTCACCTGGCGCTGCCGCCCCTGGCGTGAACGGCCAATCGAGGCTTCCATCAAGGCCGAAGCGGGGCCAAGTTCGCTATGCTGCAACCGTGGCGCTGGGGTCGTGCCCAGGGGTGGGAGGAGCGAGCCCGGCCTGCTTCGAAAATCGGCACCGCTATCCGTTCTGACAAGCCAAGGAACGTTGTGATCCAAGTGAACCGCCTCATGGACAAAGAGCTTCGCACGCGCCATGGATGAACAGGAGGCGGGTTCCAGTCGGGTCACCATCGCGCTCATCGCCGGCCTTGTATTGGCCACCCTGGTGGCCCTCTATGGATTGCCTTCCAGGCACCTGGCGGCAGCACCTAAAGTCGCCCTCCCGGCTCGGCCCATGCTGCCCATGGTCGAGCTGTGGGTAAGCACAGCCGATCGTCGATTGAAACTGATGCAGCAGCCCGACATCGAAATGAGCGCACGCGGCCCGTCGGACGCCGACGTGGTCATTGATGTTCACAAGACGTATCAAGCGATGGTGGGGTTCGGGGCGGCGATGACGGATTCGTCCGCGTGGCTGATCCAGAACAAGCTCAATGCCTTCCAGCGCGACGCCTTGTTGCAGGAACTGTATGGGCGTCCGCCCAATATCGACCTGAACATGATGCGCCTGACCATCGGCGCCTCGGATTTCTCGCTGCAGCCTTACACCCTGGACGATGTTCCCGCCGGTCAGATCGACCTGCAGCTCGAGCATTTCAATGTCGCGCCGAATTTGCTCGACGTGATACCGACGGTACGCCAGGTGCTTTCCATCGATCCGCAGCTGCATATCGTCGCGACGTCATGGAGCGCGCCGGCGTGGATGAAGAGCAACGAGAATCTTATCGGCGGCTCGCTGCTGGAACAGTACGAAAGCGTCTACGCGGACTATCTGGTCAAGTACATCGACGCCTACCGTAGCCATGGAATCCCTATCTTTGCGCTGACCTTGCAAAACGAACCCGCCTTCGTGCCGCTCACCTATCCAGGCATGGGAATGACGGCGGAGCAGCGGACGCGTCTCATCGCGCAATACGTCGGCCCGAAGCTGGCAAGCCGCAAGCCAGTGACACGCATCATGGAATGGGACCATAACTGGAGCCATCCCGAGCAGCCATCGAGTGTGCTGTCCGATCCCGATGCCGCACGTTACATCGACAGCGTTGCCTGGCATTGCTATGAAGGCAGCCCCTATGCCCAGAACCGGCTGCATCGCGCGTTTCCTCAAAAGGACACCTATATCACCGAGTGTTCCGGCGGCGATTGGGCGTCGAGCATTCACGGCGAGCTGCTATGGTTTTCGCGGGATCTTATGATTGCCGGAATCAGGCAGTGGGCTCGTGGCGTCATCTATTGGAATCTGGCGCTCGACGAGAATCACGGCCCGCATTTTGGCGGCTGCGCCACCTGCAAAGGCATGATCACCATCGACTCGCATACCGGAGCGGTGAGCCGCAACGACGAGTATTACGCGATAGCGCACTTCAGTCGTTTTGTCTTGCCTGGTGCCCTGCGAGTGGGGTCAACCGAGACCGACAAGGGCATCGCCAATGTGGCATTTCAGAATACGGTCGATGGTTCGATCGTGCTTGTGCTGGTGAACAGCAACAAGGAGGCGCGCCCCATGTCCGTAGCGGACGATAACTACCGCTTCGAGTACACGGTGCCCGCGCAAAGCGTGGTGACCTTCGTATGGAGTCCGGATCAGGGTATCGCTGTGATACGGCGCGCGCTTTGGTGGCTGAAGGGCAGGCAGCGGCCAGATGACGCTGACGGAGTGAACTAGAAGCATCGGTTGGCTGCGCCACGACGGGTATATTTAGCGCAGATGCCAAAAAAGCAGGGTTTAGATCGTGACAAATGCACCCCTCGTTGGGATACTCCGGTGTCCTTGCGAGGTGGAATCGATATGAATCGTCGCGATTTACTCAAGGGTATTTCCCTGATCTCCGGTGCGGTGGCGTTTGGACGGCCATTCATTTCGGCGGCCGCTGAGGCCGCAATTACCAGCAAGGCTATCGCGAAAGTCGCTCAGCCCGTCAGAGGCCTTCGTCGCATCGCCGGCCGCTTACGTCAGCCGATTCGTCTCACGCTCGACTCCGACACTGCGCAAGACACGGTGATCACATCGATCGATGGCGTTGAGATTGATCGACGATCGCTCGCCGCTGGCAAGCAGACGTTTGACGTCTTTGTCGATCCCGTGTCTCAGCCTGCAACTGTCGCCGTTTCTGTCCGCCTGGGCCGCACCGTTCTCAATGAATCGGTCGCATTGCGGCCCGTTCGTAAAATGCAGGTCTATGTCCTTCCACATTCGCATCATGATCTGGGCTACACCGAGATGCAGGCGGATGTCGAGGAACGGCAGATGCGCAATATCGCGCTTGGTATCGAGCTGGCGCGCAAGACCGCCGACTATCCCGAAGGGTCGCGCTTCGTGTGGAATCTGGAGGTGCTTTGGGGCGCCGATCTGTACATGAAGCGCAAATCCGTCGAGGAGAAAGCTGCGTTCCTCGATGCTGTTCGCAAGGGGTGGATCGCGCTCAACGGAGCGTACGCGAACGAGCTGACGGGGTTGTGCCGGCCCGAGGAACTGTTGCAGTTGTTCCGCTATGGCACCGAGCTGTCCGAGGCTGCCGGCACGAAGATCGACTCGGCGATGATGAGTGACGTGCCCGGCTATACCTGGGGAACGGTCGACGCGATGGCCCAGGCGGGAATTCGCTATTTCTCCGCGGCGCCAAACTACTTCGATCGCATCGGCCGCTTCATGGACACGTTGCAGGACAAGCCGTTCTGGTGGGTCTCGAAATCCGGAAAGGACAAAGTGCTGTTCTGGATCCCATGGACCGGGTATGCCATGTCGCATGTCATGGCGGCGAACGACGAATGGGTCGGCACGTACCAGGAACGCATGGACGAGGTCCGCTTTCCCTACGATATCTCCTACGTCCGTTGGGCTGGGCACGGCGACAATGCCGAACCCGATCCCGGCATCGCGGAATTCGTTCGGACCTGGAACGAGACCTATGAATGGCCCAAGTTCACGATCGCATCGACGAGCACGGCGTTCGCGGCGTTCGAGCGGCGCTACGGTGGACAGCTACCGCAACTGCAAGGCGACCTGACGCCTTACTGGGAAGATGGTGCCGCATCTTCCGCGCTTGAGACGGCCATCAACCGCAACACGGCAGACCGCCTGACGCAGGCTGCAACCTTGCTCGCACTGACTCGTCCTGGCGCTTACAAAGCGGCGTCCTTCAAGGATGCCTGGCGCGATGTGTTGCTCTATTCCGAGCACACGTGGGGCGCCGCTGCGAGCGTGACGCAACCGGAGGCGGCCATGACGATCAATCAGTGGAACGTCAAGCGTGAATTCGCGCTGGCGGGCGAGCATAAGTCGCAGGCGCTGTTTGCGCTCGCGGGCGAAAAGGCCGGTTCGACGCAGAGAAGCGTTGATGTCATCAATACGTCTTCCTGGGCGCGTGGTGGTGTGGTGCTGGTTTCTCCTGCGCTTTCAACGGCTGGAGATCGTGCCGTCGATACACATGGCCATCCTCTACCTTCGCAACGTTTGTCGAGCGGCGAACTGGCGGTACTGATTCCCCCAGTTCCTGGGCTCGGATCATCCCGCTTCACGGTAATTTCGGGATCGCCGGCTGCGCCGTCACACCCCGTGGTGTTTCAGGATGGCGAACTACGCAATAGCCAGCTTCGCGCACGTATCGATCGAGCCTCGGGCAATATTGCCGAGCTGACGATGGATGGGAACGACGGAAATCTGGTCGACAGCCGGTCCGGCTGGGCGTTGAACGAGTTCGTACTGCTGCAAGGTGACGATGTTCAGCACCTCGGCAAGAGCGGGACCGCGACGTTTACCGTCGAGGAGCAAGGGCCGCTGGTCGTCACCTTGCGCGTGGAATCGAGTGCTCCGCTTTGCAAGAGCCTTGTACGGCGTATCCGTCTTGCCGCGGACCAGGACTTTCTTGAGCTTTACAACACCGTCGACAAGCAGCGAGCGGAATATGCAAAGAGCGCGGACGAAAAAGGTCGCCATCCGGTATTGAAGGAAAGCCTGCAGTTCGCCTTTCCGTTCGCGGTGCCGGATGGGCAACTGACCGTGGATGGTGCCTTCGCCCATGTTCGGCCAGAACTCGATCAGCTTCCGGGCTCGTGCAAGAACTGGATGCCCGTCGGTCGGTGGGTCGATGTTTCCAATCCATCGATCGGTGTCACCTGGGTGACCCTCGACGCGCCGCTTATCGAGGTAGGTGGCATCACTGCAACGAAGCTGAATTCGCAGACGAATCCCGAAGTGTGGATGCGTCATCTGGACCCCACCCAGACATTCTTTTCGTGGGTCATGAATAATCATTGGGGCACCAATTACCGGGCCTGGCAGGAAGGTCCCGTTACCTTCCGTTATGCGCTAAGGCCGCACCGAGGCGCAGATTTTGCCGAAGCGAGTCGGTTTGCCACTGGGCTGAGTCAACCGCTCGTATTGCTCGCTACGACGGTGGCATCCCCCATCCATGAGCCGCTGTTGCGAATTGAGCCTGCGAACATTCTGATTCAGGAACTCAAGCCCAGCGATGATGGCAAGGCGTGGATCGTCCGGCTGTTCAATGCATCTGGGAAGGCCGCGAACGTACGTATGACATGGTCGCAACGTGCGCTGGTGGGTAACACGACGCGGAGCAATCTTGCGGAACAATCGCTCGAAGCACTCTCGAGTGAGTTTTCGATGGTAGCTAGTGAGCTGGTGACGGTGAGAACGATGTTACGTGCTGGGTGAAGCTTATGTTTCCGAGTGCGGATTTTGTGCGCCGTGACAAAAAGCCCCCCTCACCCCAACCCTCTCCCCCGGCATAGCCAGGGGAGAGGGAGCCGGTAGCGGAAATGCGAAACACTGAGGTTTTACTCAGTCGGCTCCCTCTCCCCTGGCTATGCCGGGGGAGAGGGTTGGGGTGAGGGGGGCTCTTGCTTCTGACAGCCTCGCACCAGTGCCGAAATGTGCCTTCGCCTGATCAGCGCGACCTCTTTCGACTCCGGTGTCGTGGCAGTCGTCTACCACCCGGGGTGAACCATCATGCACGGATGACGTGCAGCGCATGGTTCCCGATTTGCAGTGGGGCGAACATCAGAAACAAAACCGGGGCATTGTTTCTTTAACCGCCTTCGCCCGCGAACATGGTCGGTTTTACCCGAGGCCAGATGGTGAATGCCTGGATGACACGAGCATCGCCCTCACGATTGACGATGACCTGAGGAGCATCGTCATGGCCGATATGGATGAGCTTCTCCGGCCAATCGGGCAGCTTGCCTGCATAAACGACCTGACCATGGGACACCGAGAACACATGGGTCAGACGATTGCCATCCCGGTCCTTGCCGTAGGGAACGAACACCAACGAGCGCCCCCGCCCTTCCACCGCCTTGGCATGATCGAGGCTGGTCGCGGAGATCGTCGGCTTGGACGCTGCCGAGGCAGCGTATCCCTGCAGGGCGGAGCGTTCCTCATCGTTCGTGTCACGCAGCGCTGCGTAACTGGATGCCCTGGCGGAAACTACGCAGTAGCCGGCGATGTGAAGGGCTTTGTCCGCATCCTTGGATGCCTCCAGCTGCACGACGACGCTATCGGCCACAACGTTGGCCGACACGCACGGTGCCGACTGGCCATTCAACCAGATCCGTTTGCCATGCGTGCAGGCGTCGACAAAGGCGTTCCGCGTCGATGGTGTGACGCTGAAGGAACGAAAGGCCAGGTGGCCATCGATTACATCAACGGAGAGCGTGAGAAAGGCACCGTCGAGATTGGATGATCCATCCGAGTCTGACGCATGCATGAGGCTGGAAGTGGCCATGGTAAGCGCCATGAAAACGACGCGCCAGTTTCGTTTGGCGCATTCGGTATCTGTTGCATTCCTGGCGATCAAGACGACTTTCCTCCCGATGCAGGCGTGGTTGCGTCGGGGATCGAATACGCATGGCCATCGAAATGTAGTGTCATCGTGCTCTCCGGCTTGCTCTTCTGGGGCGTGTTCTTCTCGTCGTAGCAGGCGAACGTAGTCACCGTGGAAGCCACAAGGTCTGCGAAGCCATGACTCCGGCCGCTGCCGATGGAGAATGTCGTCTCGCGGCTCGACGTGCCATTCGGACATGAGTCGGTCAGGTTGTCCTGATATTCACCAACGACGGTTTCAAGGATCTTGGAAAGTTGCGGGCCTTCCGGCATATACAGGGCAAGTTCCGCGGTTCCATAGGAACAGCCGGAGCAGTGCGCGCTATGGGTGGTACGGATGCCAAATGCACGCCTTCCGTGGGCAAGTACGTAGTGACCCGTATCGATGGTGAGCGAGTCGAATCTTATCGCATCGGACGGAATAGCCCCGGCTTCGTGGCTATGTGATATGACCTCGCCGATTGCTACATCGAAGATCGCAAGGTCCAGGTCATAGTCGCCTGGCTCATCCATCGAGCCCGGATTGCCGGCCTTCTCATCGACGGGCGAATACGCGAGCGCAACGATGGCGCGCCCTCTATTGGACGGGTCGAGACGACACGCGCCCAGGTAATCGTTGCCCACAACATGCACCGCCTGCTCAGCCGCGGCGATAACTTCCGATCCACATTTGAACGGGTCGACCGGCGGCTCGGCGGCTTTCTTCGCTGCTGCCATTGCCGCGGATCGTGCCGCGACATCGGCGCAGAGCTTGAACGGATCGGGCGTGCGTGGCTTGTAGCCCTTGCAGCTTTCAGTAACCTCATCGAGCGCGCGCTCTCGGAACTCGCCCTTTGCGGTGAGCTCGGCGGCAATGGGTTGCAGGACAGCTACGGAACGCTTGCGTGTTGTTGCGTCTGGTGCCATCAGCAGCGACAACCGGAGCTCCCGGATAGCTCCACAATCGCCATGGCCAAGACGTATGTTCTCCACTACGTAGCCCTGCCAGAACGATGGTGAGCCTGGACTTTCGTCCAGCTTGGCGAGACCGCAACCGAGCCTGCCAGCGTATTCACCTCCTAGCTTACCCATGTCATCCGCTATGGTCCCTTTCTGCGCCGGCTCAAGTTTCTGCCACAGGTTGGCGGAATCAAGATCGATACCGCCAAGCAGCGCGTCAACGCGATGGAAGCTGCGTAACCGTGTTGCCACCAAGGTCGTTTCCATCACCTGTCGCACAGTGCGCCTGAGCTCACCCGGCGGCCACGCATGAGGATGTTGCAGGAGCACGGGCAGCTTCAGCCTGAGGAAAGACCACCGGCGAAGCACTGTCGTGCGTTGTCCGTCGAGAGCCGAAGGATCGGAGCTTGTACCAGTCGTGGGGATATCCACGGCACGATCGAGCCCGAATGATGGCTCAATGCGCTTGAGCAGATCGGGCAGCCGGGCATTGTCGTGGTCGAGTCCATAGAGTGCCTGCAGCAGTACCAGGCAGTCATCCGGACCGGAGCGGGAGCAACCATCGTCCAACACCTGATCGCTGAATTTGCGCGTCAGGATGGCGGCGACCTGTTCGACCATCGCATTCGCGGCGGTCTTCGACCGCCAGTACGTGACGTTGTCAGGCAGGCACTGGCGTATGCCATCCCAGGGCATACCACCCGAGGACTGCTGTTCTCCCCAGCGCCATGGCAGATTCTTGCGTATGGCCCAGACCTGTGGATCTCCCTGCGAACTCCAGATACTCGAAGGCAGGCAGGAAAACACCGCCAGCATAGCCACCGACGTGGGTGACCATGTCGGGTCCGGCTCATACAAGGCTCCGCCATGGTTCGGTTGCGGATTGTCACCAGGAGGCCAGAGACGATTCCAGAGTACGGCGGCATCTGATGGCCGGGTGAAGTCGAACAAGTCCCAGGTTGCCGCCTGGTCGGTGAGCACGGTACGTGGCCACTTGGGAATCTGGCCGAAGGCAGGCATCAACAGCATCGCCGCGAGCTTGTCGCGCGTCAGCGTTCGCCATACGTCTGGCAGAGGCACGATTTCGTCGCCCGGCCGTTTGTCGGCGAGCTCCGTCGCCTCCGCAACGATGGCATCGAACTCGGCGCGCGGCAGCGCATTCGCGCGCGCCGGCATGTCTCCCGTGACGCGCAAGCGCTCGGCCTGGGCATGTACGGGTATCGACACCGATGCCAGACAAACCAGACATAGCCAAGCCCACACGGCCATACCGTGCCCTCGACGGATAACCTGAGTTTCCACGCTGTCCCCCACAACCGCGCTGATGCCGGTTCTGTCCCTTGCATCATCCTAATTTGTCGAAGCGCCGGGTAGGGGGCGGAACTATGGCGATCGTGTGGTCGCCTTGAGAATTCCTGGGGCCGATGTTGCCGCTGAGCGGCCTGCCGCAAGTCAGTAGATCAGCATAGGACAGTGTGCATACGGCTGGGCCTGGCGCATCGACGCGGCAACGCTGGTCATGGATCGTCGCTCGGTTTCGTCGTTGGTTTCGCTTACAGCGGTGTCCAGAGCGTCCAGCACCTGGCAACGGACGAAGGGCATGGCGAGTTCTTCATCGCCTTGCCAGGGTGCGGGTATCTCTAGCGAAAACGCGGGCGCCAGGCTCTGGAGCTGTTGCAACGCCCGCGCCCTGTCGGATGACAATGAAGCGTGGAGCTGTCGGGTCAGCGTAACGATGTCGGCCTGGTAGTACGCTCTCAGCGAAGGCGACGTGGTTACCTCCCAGGCCCAGTCGAGCGCTCGTGCGTAGGACTGGCGATGCCTTTCGAATGGATCGGCCAGGTGATAGAGCAGCGCCGGCACCGCAAGCTCGCCGGCGCGGCCGATGGCCAGTGTTGCGCGCCAGGCAAAGCCGGGGTTCCGATCGCCAACCAGTTGGGCGAGTAGAGCCACGCGCTGCGGTGCTGAGATGTGGCTGATGGCGTCGATGGCCGTTTCGGCTGCGCGCTTGTCGTAGGGCGGCAGATGGGCCAGCACGTGTGCAAGTACGGGAAGTGCTTCGACCGGCAGGCTTCCCATGCGCTCGATAGCCTGGATAAGCGCCTCGCACTCCGGTGTTCCGGGAGTTGCCCGCTGCAGCCGTTGCAACAGATCGCGCGTCAGCGCCGGCGAGCGCGGTTGAATCGCCGCCAGCGTGTAAAGCACCATCATGCGAACCCGATCACTCGGATCGTTTAGCGCCGACTCCAGATCCGGCAACGCCAGAAGCGCGTACTCCCCAAGCATTGCCAATCCCGATGCCGCGTTTTCGCGCCCTTGCTCCGAGCCGTCGTGCAACAACGCGGTCAGGGGCGCTACCGCATCCTCGCCGAACTTCGGCAGTTGCCTCATCAGGCATTCGTTCTTCCTGGATGTGGCGGTGCGCAGCATGGCGATAAGTGTTTCCAGCGATGCCTTTCCCATGGCTGGATAGAGCATTTCGCAGCTGGGGAGGATGGGCCGGGTTGCATGGACGGAAGCCGAGAATGCCGCGCCCAAGAAAACTATCGCTACAAAGCGAACTCCCTTTTTCGTTGCCGCAATGGCAGCAAGAACAGCACAGACCGCGGGCCACACGGCATAGCAGCGACAGATGTGTGCTCGTTTCCCCATGATTTCCCCTTGGCTACATCATGGTCAACGAAGGCGAGAGATAAAGGGGGTTAAAGCATCCGCGTGATGGCTGCCTCGAATAACCACCTATTTTGTAGGAACGGCTTCAGCCGCGACCGTGCAAGGCGTGGTGTCACCGGTCGCGGCTGAAGCCGCTCCTACAAGATAGCCAGGTATTCGTCGTTGCCGGCATCGTCGATTGTCAGCGCATCCCATACCCGATGCCAGCACTTCTTGTCGACCACACCCGCATCGATCAATCCAGCGGCCGCACCCAGATATTGCGAAAGCTGATCGGCTGCGAATGATCGCCGTGCGCCTGCAGCTTGATCGCCGCATCGGCATACGGCTTGTACTTCGGCTTGCCGATATAGAAGGTCTCGCCGGTAAGCTGGGTATGGTTCTGCGCCAGCACGCCGTTATGAAACAGCGTCACGTAGCCCGGCGACTTCACCGTGCCGTCGGCAGCAAACACCGGCGCTGTCCAGACGATATCGTAGGTCTGCCATTCCCCCGGCGGGCGCATGGCATTGACCAGGGGAGGGGTCTGTTTATAGACGCTGGCCGCCTGCCCGTTGACATAGGTCTTGTTCTTGAACGAATCCATGATCTGGATTTCGTAGCCCTCGTCGCCCGGCCCCGTCGAGGCGAGGAACACGCCGCTGTTGCCGCGCGCCTGGCCTTCGCCGGTGATGTCCTTGGGTACCTGCCATTCCAGATGCAGCTGGTAGTTCTTGAAGTGCTGTTTGGTCTGGATGTTGCCCGTGGCTTTCTCGACGGTCACCACACCGTCGTGCACCTTCCAGAGTGCGGGTGAATGATCCTTGGACGTTTCCCATTGCGCGAGATCGCGGCCGTCGAACAACACGACGGCGTCCGATGGCGGCGCACTGTCCTGCTTGCCCGCCGCGATGACCTTGGGCTCCGGCTCCCACTGTTCGGTCGCCTTGGGATCGGTCTGCGCCCATGCGGACGATGCGAGAACAAAAAGGGTAAGGACCACCGCGCTTCGCTGTTTCAAAGCCATTCCTCGATGAAAGTTCATACCGTACATATCTTGAACGCCTCGGCAAACGACTCGAATGGATCCGATCGCGACGGCATGAATTCGTGCGCGATGAAGCCCTGGAAATTCAGATCCGCGATCGCCTTGGCGACAGCGTGATAGTTGAGCTCCTGGGTGCCGTCGATCTCATGGCGACCCGGCACGCCTCCGGTGTGGAAATGCCCGATCCACTGGATGTTGTCGCGGATGGTACGGATCACGTCACCTTCCATGATCTGCATGTGATAGATGTCGTACAGCAGCTTGACGTTGGGCGAGTTGATGCCCTTCATCACCGCGACACCGAACGCGGTGCTGTCACCCTGATAGCCGTGGTGGTCGACCTTGCTGTTGAGCAGCTCCACGCACAGCGTGATGCCGTTCTCGGCTGCGAGTGGTGCGATCTTGGACAGGCCCGCTACGCAGTTGTCGATCGCCTGGTGCTCGTCGATGCCCGCCTTGCGGTTGCCGAACATGGTGATCATGTTGGTCAGGCCGGCGCGCTTGGCCAATGGAATCGTCGTCTCCAGTTCTTTCAGCAAGGTGGCGTGATTGGCTGGATCATTGAAGCCCATCGTGATGAAGTTATCGCGCTTGGCGGGATAACCCATCGTTACCGCCAGGCCGCTGTCGGTCACTGTCGCCCATTCGTCCGCATACAGCAGATCGACGCCAACGAAGCCGAGGGATTTGAGGTGCTTGCACAGTTCGGGCAGGGGCGCCTTGGAGGTCCAGCGGCTCAACGACTGCTTGAGGCGACCAGGCCCGGCTTTCTCGGGAGCGGGTTTGCCCGCAACGGTATCGGCGGAGGCAAGCAACGGCATGGCCCCGACAGCCGCCGCGGCGGCAGCGATGCGGCCGAGTGCGGTACGGCGGCTGATGCCGGGAGAGGTGGTCGTCATGGTTATGTGAGCCCCAGGATGTCGCGATTGAACGCGCGGTCGCTACCGGTGGCGGCGAAATCGTCGAACGCGCGCTCGGTGACCTTGATGATGTGGTCGCGGATAAACACCGCACCTTCCTTCGCGCCTTGCTGGGCATCCTTGATGCAGCACTCCCATTCGAGCACGGCCCAGCCTGGGTAGCTGTATTGCGCGAACTTGCTGAAGATCGCGCCGAAATCGATCTGCCCGTCGCCCAGCGAGCGGAAACGGCCGGGACGATCGATCCAGCTCTGGTAGCCGCCGTAGACGCCCGCCCGCCCATTCGGACGGAACTCGGCATCCTTTACATGGAACGCGCGAATCCGCTCGTGATAGAAGTCGATGAACTCCAGATAGTCCATCTGCTGCAACACCATGTGGCTGGGGTCGTAGAGGATATTGGCGCGCGGGTGCTGTCCGACGGCATCGAGAAAACGCTCGAAGGTCGCGCCATCGTGCAGGTCTTCGCCAGGGTGCAGTTCGTAACAGACATCGACACCGGCTTCATCGAAGGCATCGAGAATCGGCCGCCAGCGTTTACCGAGTTCCGCAAACGCTTCCTCGATCAGTCCGGCGGGACGTTGCGGCCACGGGTAGAACAGATGCCAGGCCAGCGCGCCGGAGAAGGTGGCGTGCGACGTCAGGCCGAGATGCTGGCTCGCCTTCGCCGCGAGCTTGAGTTGCTGCACCGCCCAGGCCTGACGTTCTGGTGTGTTGCCACGCAATGCCGCGGGCGCGAAGCCATCGAACAAGCGGTCATAGGCAGGATGCGATGCCACCAGCTGGCCTTGCAGATGCGTGGACAACTCGGTAACCGCCAGCCCATGTTCGGCGAGCATGCCCGCGATGTCATCGCAATACGTCTTGCTCGCCGCCGCCTGCTCCAGGTCGAACAGGCGATGATCGTTGCTGGGGATCTGCACGCCGACAAAGCCGAGCGACGCCGCCCAGCGGGCGATGTCGGGGAGGGTGTTGAATGGCGCCGCATCTCCCGCGTACTGGGCAAGAAAGATGCCCGGACCCTTGAGCGTTTTCATATCTTCAATTCCGTTTCAACCGCCCAGGCCTTGCCGTTGCCGGCCTCGGACAGCGGTATATCGGCCTTGTAACCACCGGGCACGGCAACGTACTGCAGCACCTGCGTGCAACCGGGTTCGGACATGAAGAAGCCCAGCATGGTCAGCTTCTTGGTCATCAGCACGAATTCGGCCGCGGGTGCCAGCGTGCCATGGCTCGACTTGGCTATCGCTTCGCTGTGCAGTTTGGTCACCAGCGCCTTGCGCTTCGCCTCGTCGAGCTGCATGAACGGCTTGCCGCCCGCCTTGTCGAAAGCGGCCAGCGCGGTGAGGTAACGCTGCTGATCGGCCTTGGTATAGACGTCATGGAACATCTGATCGATAAACAGCGGCACACCCGCATCGATCGCACCTGGCGTATCGGTACGCGGGATGATGATATCGGCCACCCCGCCGATCACGCTGCCTTGCGGCGGGCTGAAGAAACGGGGTGCTGCTCCCGGCTTTTGCGAAGCGGCATGCGCATCGAAGACGGCCAGCAGCGACGGCGCGGCAAAGGCGCCGACGGCAAGCATGGACATGCTTTTCAACCATTCACGACGGTTCATGGCGTGTCTCCTCAGATGTTGCCGCGCTTGAGTTCTTCCACGGCATGGCTGGCCGCGCGTGCGGTCAGCGCCATGTAAGTCAGGGAGGGGTTCTGGCAGGCGGATGAGGCCATGGCCGAGCCGTCGGTAATGAAGACGTTCTTGCAGGCGTGCATCTGGTTCCACGCATTGAGCACCGAGGTCTTCGGGTCGCGGCCCATGCGTGCGGTACCCATTTCATGGATGCCGGCGCCGACATTGGCCTGCATCGAGAAGGTGCTCACATCGCGATAGCCGGCGGCGGTGAACATCTCCACGGCGTCGCTGAGCATCTCCTTGGTCATCAGGGTCTCGTTCTCCCTGTGTATCGCATCGAAGTTGAGCACGGGCAAGCCGTACTTGTCCTTCTTGCTATGGTCGAGGGTCACCATGTTCTTGTGATTGGGCAGCATTTCACCGAAGCCCATCATCGACACCCACCAGGGGCCGGGTTTCTCCGCGGCGTGCTTGAGCTCGTCGCCGATGGCCGGTGTGTTGACCAGGCGCGTCCAGTCGCTGCGGCTCGCGCCGCCCTGGTAGCCGAAGCCACGCAGGTAGTTGCGCTTGTCACCGCCGACGTTGCGGTAGCGCGGAATATAGAAACCATTGGGCCGGCGCCCGGAGTAGTAGCGGTCTTCATGGCCTTCGACCAGCGCTCGCGCGCCGTTGCCGAAGATGTGGTCCATGATGTTGTGGCCTACTTCGCCGCTGTCGTTGCCAAAACCGTTGGGGAAGCGGCTGGAGACGGAGTTGAGCAGGATATGCGTAGTGCCGAACGTGGACGCGTTGAGAAAGATCACGCGCGCGAAGTATTCCGTCTGATGGCCGGTCTCCGCATCCAGAACGCGCACGCCGGTCGCCTTGCCCTTGGCGTTGTCGTAGATCACTTCGTAGACGATGGCGTTGGTCACGATCGTCATGTTGCCGGTCTTCTCGGCGGCCGGCAGCGTCGATGAGTTGCTGCTGAAGTAGGCGCCGAACGGACAGCCGCGCATGCACAGGTTGCGATACTGACACCGCGCACGTTGCGGGCTCTTGTCGTGCTTGAGCGGCTCGGAGAGGTTGGCGGTGCGGCCGATGATGAGCTTGCGCTTGAACTTGTCGTCCAGCTTGCCCTGGAAATCCTTCTCGACGCAGTTGAGCTCCATCGGCTTCAGGAACTGGCCGTCCGGCAATTGCGCGAGGTGTTCGGTGGACCCGCTGACGCCGATGAAGTGCTCGACGTAGTCGTACCAGGGAGCGAGGTCGTCATAGCGGATGGGCCAATCCACGCCGACACCTTCCTTGCCGTTCGCCTCGAAGTCCATCTGGCTGAAGCGATAGCTTTGCCGGCCCCACATCAACGAGCGTCCACCGACGTGGTAGCCGCGGAACCAGTCGAACGGCTTGGTTTCTTCATACGGGTTGTCGATGTCGTCGACAAACCAGTGTTTGGTGGATTGCGTGATGCCGTAGAACGACGGGCGCGTGTGTTTCGGATGGCGTGCGATATCCTCCTGCGTCGGCTCGTCCGCGTACGGCAGTTCCCATGGCGCTTTCATCGCGGTGGGGTAGTCGCCATGCTTGACCATGGGGCCACGATCGAGCACCAGGGTCTTGAGCCCTTTCTCGGTCAGTTCCTTGGCGGCCCAGCCGCCACTGACGCCGGTGCCGACAACGATGGCGTCGTATGTGTTCTTTTCCATGCGGTTCCCCGGAATGAGTTCAGCTTGAGACAGTTCAGCGCAGCGGGCGCAGGTAGGCGTAATCGACGCGTGCGGCGTCGAGCTGGCTCATGCGGCTAAAGGGACCTTCCTGCTCGACGAAGCAGTGCTTCAGCCCGGAGGTGTCCGCCGCCGCCATGATCGGTTTGTAATCGAGCGTGCCGCGGCCGAGTTCCGCACCCGGGTAATCCTTGGCGTCGCCGGCCAGGAAATCCTTGGCATGCATCAGCGGAATGCGGCCTGGGTTTGCCTTGAAGTAATCCGCGGGATTCTTGCCGCCCGCGTGCACCCAGCCGCAGTCGAGCTCGAACTGCACGAGCTTGTGATCGGTTTCCTTGAGCAGCACGTCGTAGAACGTCTGCCCACCGCCCACGTCGGTAAATTCGAGATGGTGATTGTGATACGCGTATTGCAGGCCCGCCTGCTTGGCCTTTTCGCCGAGACGGTTGGCATACTCCGCGGTGCGCTTGGCCTCGTCGAGCGAGTAGGTCGGCTCCGGCGCGCTCTTGCCCTGCGCGGCCAGCTCCTTCTGCATGATCGACGGCAGCATGCTGCTGACGATGTACTGCGTTCCGAGCGTGTGCGCGGCTTCGACGCCGGGCTCAAAACCGAGGCTGTCGAAATGCATGCTGGGGCAGCGCAAGCCCGCTTCGTTCAACTGATCGCGCAGCGTCTTGGCCGTGCTGGTGATGATGGCTTCGATCTCGGTGTAGCCGATCGACTTGAGCGTCTTGAGCGTGCCGTTGGGGTCGTCCTGGTAAGCCTTCAGCACCATATAGAGCTGGATGCCGAGCGTCTTGCCCTTGGCGCCGGCGGCAAGGATCTTTCCCGGCGCGCCAAGGGTAAGCCACGCCACCGTGCCACAAAGCGCGGAACGAGCCAGGAACTGCCTGCGAGTCATCATGAACGTTTCTCTCTGAAGACCAGGTGGGGATGAGGGTGTCGAATCAGCCGGCGTTAGTGACAGGACTGCTTGTCGTCGCCTTGCGATCCTTGAACAGCAATACGAACAAGACGAGCACGAAGGCCGCGCAGGCACCGCCGATCAGCCAGATCGCGTGCCAGTCGTGCGTCGCGGCGCCCTGCGCGTTGGTCCGCGCATAGGTATCGACCACCACACCGGACAGCCACGAGCCGACGAACATGCCCAGCCCATAGGTCAGAAAAGTGATCAGCCCCTGCGTTGCCGCGCGCAATGCGGACGGCGCCTCGCGATCGATATAGATCTGCCCGACGACAAAGAAGAAGTCGAAGCAGATGCCGTGCAGGATGATGCCCAGCCACAGCATCCACATCAGGTCGCCGGGAGCGCCGAAGGCAAACAAGGCGTAGCGCACCACCCAGGCCAGCATGCCGACGGCAAGCATGTATTTCACGCCCAGCCGGCGGAAGAACCAGGGGATGAGCAGCATGCAGAGAATTTCCGACATCTGCCCACCGGTCATCTTGCCGGCGGCGTTGACCACGCCGATCTCGTTGAGGAACAGGTTGGTAAACGCGTAATAGAACTGCAGCGGAATGCAGATCAGGAACGAGGCAAGCGCAAACACCGCCATCGAGCGGTCGCGCAGCAGGTGCAGGGATTCCAGCGGAAGCACCGAACGGATCTTGAAGCGCTGGTCGCGCGCGAGCGGCGGTGTCGGGGGCAGGGTGAGGCAATAGATCGCCATCACCAGCGAAAGCCCAGCGGCCAGGAGCAAGGGCGACGCGGTAGCTTCCACGCCCCAGGCGCCGACGATCAGGCCCATGATGATCCAGCCGATGGTGCCGAACACGCGGATCGCGCCGAACTCTTCCTGTGGATCCCTGATATGCCGCATGGCGAGCGAGGTGGTCAGCGCCAGCGTCGGCATGTAGCAGAGGCTATAGGCCAGAAGGGCGCCGTAAACGGTCGCGAACGAGCTCTGTTGCGCGGCAACCACCAGCAGCACGGCGCCGATGATGTGCAATATCGCGAGCACACGGCGCGTATCGAACAGGCGGTCGGCCAGCAGCCCGACGAACAGCGGCGAGATCATCGCGCCGATAGCGGTAGTGCCCGCGACCGCGCCGATTTCCTTGCCGTTGAAATGCAGCGTCTGGCCCAGCCAGGTGCCGACCGTGACGTACCACGCGCCCCAGATCGCGAACTCGAACAGCATCATCAATCTAAGGCGCCATTTCATCCGCGTTTCCTCTTGGTGCGTGGTGTTTCGAGAGGGTCTTCGACGTGCTGCCATACGCCGCCCGCGGCGTGGCTCTTGAGCATCGCCTCGACCAGCAGGCTGTTGCGATAGCCGTCGGCGAACGTAGGTAGCGCGACAGGCTTGGTTTCGGGTGTGCCGCCGCGCCGAATCCATGCATAGGCATCAGCCAGCAGGTTGCGGAACGCGTCCGCCCAGGCTTCCGGATGGCCCGCGGGCAGATGCGCATAGCCGCGCGCGGCCGGATCGAGCAGCGCGGGGTCCCGCGTCAGCACCGTATTGGCCTGCGCGTGATGACCGATCCACAGCTCATTGGGCTGCTCCTGCCGCCACGCCAGCGAGGCCAGACGCCCATTCACTTCCAGGCGCAGATCGTTCTTGTGACCGGGCAGCACCTGACCGACGGTGAAGCAGCCGCGCGCGCCGTTGTCGAAACGCAGCAGCACACTGGCGACATCTTCACTGGTGATCTTGATCTTGCGCCGTGGCGCCGACTTGGCGGCGCCAGCAAAAGCCTTCGGCGAAGCGGAAGGCACCTCGCGGACCGGTACCGCCGTGTGCAGATCAGCCAGCACGGCCGTAATGCGCGCGCCGGTCACATGCTCGGCCAGATCGCACCAGTGCGAGCCGATGTCGCCGAGCGCGGAACTGGCGCCGCCCAACTTGGGGTCGAGACGCCACGAATACGCGCGCTCGTCGGTCAGCCAATCCTGCAAATAACAGCCATGCACGAACACCGCCGGGCCGACCTTGCCCTTGGCGATCATCGCGCGCGCCTGCTGCACCAGCGGGTAGCCGCGATAGTTGAAGGTGACAACGTGCGCGACACCCGATTGGCGCGCCGCTTCGTACAGCTCACGCGCTTCGGGCGTACTGCTGGCAAGCGGCTTGTCGGAGATCACATGCTTGCCGGCACGCAGCGCCGCCAGGGAGACCTCTCTATGCAAGTGGTTGGGCGTGGTGTTGTGAACCACCTGCACGGCAGGGTCGGCCAGCAGTTCCTGGTAACTCGCATAGCCGCGCCCGGCGTTGAGTTCGCGTGCGCGTTTTTTTGCGGATTCGAGGCTGGAACCTGCGATACCGACAATCTCGACGTCGCCCAGGCGACGCACGGCATCGAGGTGATGAGCGGCAATAAAGCCAGGGCCGACAAGCCCCATGCCGAGTATCTTCATCGGGTCCCCACCCTGGCGCTGGTCGTTATGGACTGGCCTGCCACTTCCCCTCCGAGGTACCGCTGTCGCAAAAATGTATTCGATTACATCCGCATAAACACTGGTGTTCGCTGCTTCACAGGTTCGGCATTTGCTTCAGCGCGACAGGCGACTTCGTCGTAGAGCGCTTGAAATGTGGCAGTGTATGTAACAGATGTGCAAATGCAGGCGCAACGATTTCATGTAATCCATTACATTGCATTGCACAAATATCGGTCGGGATGGCCACTCGGACATCTCGTTCTCGGGCGCTACCGGCTGGTATCGTCCCAGGCACAATGGCGACAAAGGGGATAGGAACGCGTGAGTACGGACGGATCCAAGCGTAAACGGCAGGGTGCGAAGGGTGCGGACAAGAATGCTGCGCCGCAGCCTGCGCGTGTCCGGACGGTCAAGGAAATTGCCGCCATCGCCAAAGTTTCGGTTGCAACCGTCTCACGCGCCTTGCAGCGACCGGAGATCGTCAGCGAGGAGACCCGCCAGCGCATCCACGAAGTCGTCAAGCGCCTGGGCTACACCCCCAATGCGTTGGCACGCAATCTGCGCACCGCGCGCACGCGCCTGATCATCGCCTTGCTCCCCGACATCGCCAATCCGTTCTTCTCGGAGGTCATCCGCGGCATCGAGCAGGTCGCGCACGAGAACGGCTATTCGGTGCTATTGGGCGAAACGCAAAGCAGCCTGGTACGCGAACAGGCCTATGCCGACATGGTCGCCGCCCGCCAAGCCGACGGCATCATCACCATGTCCCATCGTGTCCCGGCCATTCCCATTGATGGGCGCTTGCCTGTGGTTAACGCCTGCGAGTACGTGAAGGACAAAAAGATCTCTAGCGTCTATATCGATAACGTTGCTGCGGCGGGTGCGGCGGTCGACTATCTTGTGACGCTGGGGCATCGCGATATCGCCTTCATTGCCGGGCCATCGTCGAGTCCGATCTGCGTGGACCGCGAGCAGGGGTATCAGCTTGCCTTGCAGCGAGCGAAGATTCCCGCCAACCCGGCGCTGACTGCCGTTGGTGACTTTTCGATCGAGGCGGGCGAACGCGCCATCGACCTGTTTCTTTCGCAAGGGCATTCGTTTAGTGCGGTGTTTTGTTCCAACGACGAAATGGCGATCGGCGCGATGCGTGCGTTGATCTCGCACGGGCTGCGTGTGCCGGAGGACGTCTCAGTGGTTGGCTTCGACGACATCCGCTTTGCGCGCTATACGTCGCCGCCGTTGACTACCGTCGCGCAGCCAAAGAATGCGCTGGGACGAGAGGCGATGACTATGCTGATAGAACTGCTGAATGATCCGGAGGTGCCACCGCGGAAGCGGGTGTTATCGGCTGATTTGGTGGTGCGAGGTTCGACCGCACCCTGTTCGACTAAGGTTTGATGGTTGGGTGTTATGGCTATGGGGCTGGTCCAATGAAGTCCGCCGCTTTGGAAATTGAGTTTTGAGGGAGATAAATGGAAGAGCTTTTGCGCTCAATAGATTGGGCAAAAGTAATCACTAGTTTTCGTGATCTGATCGTAAGTGCTTCAGCAATCATCACGGCTAGGGCGGCTTGGATAGGGGTCTCAAAATGGCAGTCCGAAGAAGCAGGTAAGGCTAGCTTCGACCTTGCAAGAAGAGTTCTCGCGGCCACTTATCGGCTCAGAGATGCTATTCGTGACGCACGATCGACACGTGTTTATGGAATCGAGTATCCGACTAACTTCGACGAAGAGGAGCTTGATCGATCCATTCGGGAGGAGGCGTGTCGATTCATGTTCTCAAATAGATATGCTCCGGTTCATGCTGCTCTAAGAGAGCTGCAAACGCTTCTCCCGGAGGTTGAGGCGTCATGGGGAGGGGCAGCCCGTGAGCCACTTGATAGCCTGGGGTACGTCTTGGGTAGATTGCAACGTAAGATATCTCAATATGTTGCAACTTGGAGTAATAAGCATTCTTACGATCTGATAATCATGGGAATCCAGCCCGAGTGGTTTATTGAACTGGAATCGGCGATCTTCGACTTTGCAGCAATTCTTATCGATGAGCCGGAAAAGCCCAATGAAATGACGCGACAGATCAATAATCTCGTCAGCAAGGCAGAGCAGCGCGTTCGTCGTCAGCTACAAAAGGCTGTTGCTCGACCAAAATTGGTATCTTGGTTTCGCCGTTGATGGTCAGGAGTATGGGCAGAAATCAGGGGAAAACTAAAAAAGAGTCAAAACTACCGCCCCAAGAATCTGACCCATAGAAGCCGAGCATCTTAAACAAAGTCTTCTATTAGGTCAGATTCATTGCGGTGACTATCGAGTTCCGTGGCTAAGATGATCTATCGACTGCCGTTGCCGCCGGAAACGAAGTGATGCGTAACTTTGCGCTAGCGTAAGGCACCAAACGCAGCGTGGTGTATGGCTCATCCTCCATCGCCGGCTTCTCGGGTACGGGATCGGCAGCACCTTCTTGCGCTTTCCATGCTACGAGCCGCCCTCGTACGGTGAGCGTCACCGCCGGTGTAGCGCCAGCAAAAGGAAGCGTACCGATCGGATGCTGCTCCACGGTGCCACCAGCGCTCACGGCGTAATTCCACTGCGAGGTCGGGTACACCTGCCAGTCATTGGTAAGGCCGCGTTTGCGCCACTTGACCCAGGCCTCTCCGATCGGCAACGAGAACACCAGTGGGCCGTGGCTGAAACTTATCGAGTCGTTATAGCCAGTCTCGGTAACAACTTCGGCGGGAAACGACAGGTGGATCGTATCGCCCGCATTCCATTGACGTTCCACGGTAAGGAAGCCTTCTCCGGCGCTTACCTTGGTCGACTCGCCGTTGATTCGCACCGACGGGGAGCGGCACCAGGCCGGCAGGCGCAGACGTAGGGGGAACGTCACTGGCGATGCTGGTCGCATCGTGATGGCGATGTCGCCGCGGAAGGGATAGTCGGTGTCCTGTTCAATCTCGATGGGTACCCCGCGCGCCACCGTTTTAACGCGACAGGGCGCGTAGACCGTAGCGGCGAGGCCGCCGTCCGCGCAGGCCATCCACAAGCTTGCTGTCAGCTTTGGCCAGCCTTGGTGGAAGTTGGCCGTGCAGCAGCCAAAGTGCGGATCGAGCCCGAACAGGTTCGCTTCGGGGCCGTTGGTCGTCCACGGTCGGCGGTGCAGGCTGCATTCCACCTGGTTGGGCTGCTGATCGTACTGGTGTGCCCACATGTCGTCGGTAAAGGCGCCTGGTAATGCGTTATAGGCGATGCGCTCAATTCGGTCGCCCAGGGCGGCGTCACCGGTGATCGCCAGCGCTACCTCCAACGAATACAGGGTCTCCACTACCGCGCATAGTTCGGTGCCTTGCGATGGATTGCGTCCGGCAAGATGCTCGTCGGCGGAATACATGCCATTGGCCAGGCCGTGGTAGCGGTCGAGCATGGCGAGCTGGTGATGGATGGCGGCGCGGTCGTTCGCGTCGCGCGAAATCAGCGACCATACCGGCGATGCCTTGAGTGCCTGCGCGACGTTGACGCCGTGCACCTGCAACCCGTCGTCCTCCATGAAGACATTCTCGCCGCCCTTGGCCTCGAGCAGCTTCGCGTCGGTTTTTTCCCGGAAAGGAAAATCGGTGTACATGCCCTGCCAGTCGTAGCCCTGCTTCTTCAGCAAAGCGGCCAGCTCAAGAAGTTTTGGGTCCTGCGTGCGCGAATACAGCCAGAGAACAGAGGCCACCTCGTCCTGCCAGCGCATGCGGCCCCAGTCGCGCAGCGGTCGCCCCGGCAATGCGCCCAGTTGGTAGTGGAAGTAGCGCGTCATGAAGGGCAGCACACGCCCATCGCCGGTCAGCTCCTGATACTGCGTCAGCGCCTTGAGCATGACCATGCGCGGCCACCAGTCGTCATTGCTTTTCGGCCCGAACATGCCATTGGGCCATGGATTTTCGAGTGCCCACTCGATGAACCGTTGCGCTTTCGCCTTCAACGTTGGCGAGTCGAGTTGCCATGCCAGGGGCAGCAAGCCATCGACGAAATACGGTCCGCGTTCCCACGACTCGCCCTTGCCGCCGAGCCACCCGCTGTTGGGGCCAAGATCGGGCCAAGTCTCGTCCACTCGGCCACCGAGGCCCGCGGCCTGGGTCTCCAATTGGCGACGCAACCAACCCGATGGGCGAATCGAGCCAGCGGGAAGCAACTGAAACGGTTGTGGCGCGAGCGGCGCTGGTGGAAACACGGCGACGCCAGGGGCCACCGCTGCTTCGAGTGCCTCTATCGGCAACCATGACGTCAGTGCTCCGAGTGCGGATGCTCGAAGAAAGTTGCGGCGGCCAGGAATATTCGGATCCTGCATTCGGAAAACCCCTCTCACCGGGCTAGTCTTCGAAGTGGCGTTGCCGGTTGCCGACTATAGCCCTGGTTGGGGTTTTGGGACATCCAGGAAACAGACGCCATTTCATTGAATGATGGACGTCCAGTTCTACCGTGATTCCATATGATATTGCGCGTAGCCCCCTGATGCCGCGCGGTTTGTCTCTAGTCCGAAGATGCATCAAAGAGGATTTGATGTGCCACCAACACACATTCATTGCACATGTGAAGGTGTCCACCTCTGCCTTCCACCATTCCCTGAACTTCACTACGCGCCTTCGCACAGAAATCGCAGAATGGCGCTTGAAGATCCCTGATGTTCCTTGAGTCTGGGTCCGGGGCCTCGTACTTTTCGAGTATCCCGAATTTGAGGCGTACTAATTCCGTCCGAAGACGCTCGTCATCTTTGCCAGCCATACCCACCCTCTAGTGAGATCACTTCGGCACCCGCTTCGAGTCGAAACGGACATGAGCGGAGATCCGAGGCGCCCTGGAAATGGACGCTATTCCAAGGAACAACGCATGTCCGGACAATCAGGGCCGTAGTTTACTTATTTGATGCAAATAAGTTAGAAAAAGTGTATCACGGTACAAATTTTAGTCGGCTGTCTTAACCTCAAGGAGCTCTTATGACGATATCGCCCGTTGCTAACGATGAAATTACCGATGCCATAACGGCAACCAACGTTTCGACCTCAAACAATGCGCCTGCCATTGCCCTCAGTAGCATCTATAAGGCCGTAGCACATGGCTTGGGCGAGGCTGTGCAAATTGCCGTCAATAACCAGCAACAGAGTTACACCGTGGCGCAAGCGGCGACGACGCAGGGAGTGATGCAACTGCTGTCGATAGACACCGCGAGCAGCGCAGTGCCAATCGACGGAGACAAGACTTCTGCCGTAGCTCACGCGCTGGCCGCAACGACTGCGCCCGATCCTGTGGCGGGTACCATCGCGCAGGCGATCGAATCGGCGAGCAAGCTCGGGCTCGACAATGCCGGCCCATGGTCCGAAGCGGTACGGATCATAATGAGTACGGTAGCAGTCGCCTTGTGCGAACTGCAGAAGGTGTCGCAAGACAACAATATGGCCATGATAAAGCAGGCGGCCATTGCAGCCGTGCTGATAGCCATGATCAAGGCACCCGATCAACTGGAGCAATATCAGAAAATTCTAGGGTTGATCCAGGGGCTCTAGTGCAGCAAGGCAGAAGCAGTTTTCCCGTAGTTATGGGTCGGATTCATTAGGTGGCGGTTTGGGGCCGTTATTAATGAAACCGACCCTCTATGTAGAGTCGCAAATTATTGCGATTTGTAGGCAGATTCTGACGTGACGCAACGCAACATCCTTACGGTCGACCTCGCTTAATGTTGCTCCGCAAATCTCACTACATAGCGACAGGGGACAGGGCATGTCGGTTGCAAATATCAGGGCGCAACGCGTCGGCTTTCTATGGCTGTGTATCTTGACTCTGCTGGCCGGACTCTCGTTCGCGAGCACCGCATCGGCCAGCTATTTCTACCGAGCGCCTTACACAAACGGCGACTACAACCCGCAGACGTTGGCGACGATCTACTACGGATCGGTGGGTGATGCGGTCAACAGCTCCTATGCCTCGATGCAGCAGCACTGCCCGACCTGCACGATCACCGTCAAGTATTCGGAGCCGAACTTTAACTCGTCGACCGCCGCCACGGTGGTCCAATGCAAGCTGGGCGACACCGTATGTAACCCGGCCAACGATGTTCGCTATGTCGTAGCGTCGGAATACACGTACGACCCTGCCAAGAATGTGGGTGGGTGTAGCACCTGCAAGGGCGGGACGCAGTACAAGAGGATGGCTTCCGCACCTCGTGGGGCCAGTGGCGACTTGGTGATCGAGGGTACGGGGGGTGGTTACGCCAGTGCCCTGATCGGCGATCCCATCAATATGTTTTCTGGCAATAAATTCCAGGTCGATACCGATTTTCGTGCCTCGGGCTCGTTGAGCTTTCGCCGGTTCTACAACAGCAAAATCGTTCCGACCGCAACTTTGGGGTCGCAGTGGCGCCATTCCTTCAACCGTTCGCTCGAATTTGTGCCGGCGCCGTCGGGGTCGACGGTCAAAACCATCAATCTCAATCGCCCGGATGGCAGCCGCGAAATCTATCAGCTGAATAGCGGCGTGTGGACGACGTCCTCGGACGATCCGGATGTCCTCACTGAGCAGGACGATACCAACGGCAACGCGCTGGGCTATACGGTCTACGTCGCGTCCGAGCAGCAATACGAGAAATATTCGCCGGCGGGCCTGTTGCTATCCATCACCGATCAGGTCGGGCCGGTGACCACCTTTGCCTACAGCACGGCCAGTACGCCGGCCAGCATCGCGCCGGTACCCAATCTCCTGCTGACGGTGACGGACTCGAAGGGGCGCTCGCTCAGTTTCACCTACGACAGCAGCGGCCGCATCAGCACGGTCGCCTTGCCCGACGGCGGTACGCTGTCCTACGGCTACGACAGCAACAACCGCCTCACCACGGTGACGTATCCGGACAGCCACACCCGCCAGTACGTCTATAACGAGTCCTCGCTCGATCCGGGCACTGCCACGCAGTTGGTCACCGCGCTGACCGGCGTGATCGACGAGAAAGGCGTGCGCTATGAGAGCACCGGCTACAACGGCAGCGGCAACGCTATCTCCTCCTCGTTTGCCGTGGGCGCCGATACGTACTCGATCAATAACGGCGTCAACCTCCCGCTGGGCGCCACCATCAGCGTAAGCAACCAGACCATCCTTGGCTCATTCAAGGTCGGCAGCATCTCGGCGCCGTGTGGTGCGCAGTGCAACCAGCCCTACAAATCGTTGACCTACGACGCCAACGGTTACCCGGCGACGGTTACCGACTTCAACAACAATGTCACCGCGACCACCTATAACAGCGTGGGTCTGGAAACCCAGCGGATCGAAGCCCGGAGCACGTCCGCGCAGCGCACCATCAACACAACTTGGGACACAAATCTACGTGTCCCGTTGAAGCGCCAGACGCTGGACAGCACGGGTGCGCTGAAGGCGCAGACGTCGTGGGTCTATAACGCACGTGGTCAGACGCTCGCCACCTGTGATGCAGACCCCACGGTCACCGGCGCCACCAGCTATACCTGCGCCGCGACGGGCACGGTGCCCGCTGGCGTGCGTCGCACCACGTCGACCTATTGCGACGCCGTGGACAGTACCCAGTGCCCCATCGTAGGCCTGTTGCTGACACAAAAAGGCGCACGGACCGACGTCGACGACACCACCACCTATGCCTATTACCTGACGGACAGCGCCAACGCCCATCACGGCGACTTGAAGACGGTGACCGATGCGCTGGGGCACACGACCACGATCCTCAGCTATGACGGAGCGGGGCGTGTCACCAGTGCTCAAGACGCCAATGGCGTCGTTACCACCCTGACCTACAAACCGCGCGGCTGGCTGGCCTCGCGCAGCGTGGCCGGTGCGACCACCACCTATACCTACACCCCGTTCGGCGCTGTCGAGACGGTGACCGATCCGGACGGTGTCGTGGTGACCTATGCCTATGACGATGCGCATCGCCTGACCAAGATCACGGATGCACAAGGCAACTACATTCAGTACACCCTCGATGCAGCAGGCGATCACACGGCGGAGAACATCTATCCGGCTGGCAGCACCACACCGGTCCATACGCTGACGCGCACGTTCAACAAACTGGGTCAGCTGACCGCCGTCATCGATGGCCTGAGCCATACGGTGTTCAATGCGACGGCCTCGGGTAGCTATGACAACAACGGCAATCTGGTGTTGTCTAGTGATGCTCTGGGTATCCAGCACAAACAGGCTGTGGATGCACTCAATCGCGTTGTCAGCAGTATCGATAACTACAACGGTACCGATACGGCGACCAAGAACACGACCACCGGTGCGGCCTACGATGCGCTCGATCAGCTGACGGCGGTCACTGACCCCGGTAACTTGGTCACGCATTACACCTATGACGGCCTAGGCAACCGTACAGCGCTCCAGAGTCCGGATACGGGGAGCAGCAGCGACATCTACGATGCTGCGGGCAACAGGGTAACGCACACCGATGCGCGGAATATCACCAGCACCACGGCCTACGATGCGTTGAATCGCGCCGTAGCCACGACCTATCCGGATGCATCATCGAATGTCGTCTACGACTACGACGAAGCCAATGCTGTCACCGGTTGTGCCAGCTCGGCCCCTATCGGTCGCCTGACCCGTATCGTTGAAAGCGCGGTTACTACGGTCTATTGCTACGACGCACGCGGCAACGTGACCCAGAAAAAGCAGGTCACTGCCACCGCCACCGACACCATCAGTTATACCTACACCGCCGCCGACCGCCTGAGCACCCTGACGGAACCCGATGGCACCGTCGTCACCGACACTTACAACACGCTCGGCCAGCTGACCACCGTCCAGGTGGCTCCCTTGGGTGGCGCCACACAGACTGCCGTCAGCAGCGCAACCTATGTTCCGTTTGGTCCGGTTGCCAGCTACACCTTGGGCAATGGCCAGACCGTCACGCGCACGTACGACGTAAACTACAACGTCAGCGATGTCATCAGCCCGGCGTTGAACCTACACTTCGCCCGCGATGCGATGGGCAACATCAATGCCCTGGGGAATGCACCTGGCGCCAATCCCGCCGTCGAAACCTACAGCTACGATCCGCTCTATCGCCTCACCGCCGTCACCGACAGCGGCGCCGCCGTGGAAAGCTATACCTATAACGGTACCGGCGACCGATTGAGCAAGACCAGCACGGGCGGCATGGCGACAGGCACATACGGTTACCAGACGGGTACCCATTGGCTGACATCGATTGGTAGCGCGGCACGAAGCTACGACGTCAATGGCAATACGATCGGTAGCGCGTCAGGTGGGCAAACACTGGGCTTTGGGTACAACAACCGAAACCGGCTGAGTCTGGTGCAAGCCAATCAGCAGACAGTGGCGTCCTATACGTACAACGCGTTGGGGCAGCGCGTCGCAAAAGCCGTTACGTCGCCCAGTTCAGTCAATGAGCGCTTTGTATACAACGAAGCAAGTCAAATCATTGGTGAATACGGCACGTCAAATCGCGATTACATTTGGCTGAGCGGCCTGCCAATCGCAGCAGTTGATTCCGTGAGTGGGACGACAGCAACCGTCAACTTTGTCATAGCCGATGGGCTTGGCGCATCGCGAGTAATTACCAGTGCCTCTGGCGCACAAATCTGGCAATGGGCTTATCAAGGCAATCCGTTCGGAGAACACCAGCCGGCAGGTAGTTTTACTTACAACCTTCGGTTCCCTGGACAGTACTTCGATGCTGAGATGGGCATGGTCAGCAATGGCTTTCGGGACTGTTACGAGCCGGCCACCGGGCGGTACTGCCAGCCGGATCCGGCTGGATATGCGGCGGGACCGTCCCTGTATTCCTATGTCAAAAATAACCCAAATGTGGGTATCGACCCACAAGGGCTTCAAACCTTACCGCCATCCACATATACGATTGATTGGACCAATCCCCAGTCCCGGGAGGCGCTCGGCATATACGCGCTTAACATGGTTCCTGGCTATGCTTTATATGATTGTACAAAAAATGGCTGTGGGAAATGGGGCTGGACTTTTGCAGGGTTGGGTGTCTTACCTGGGGTGGGAGTTATTTCTGGCATTGGAAGGGAGATCCGCGCTGTCGGATCTATGTGCCAAGCTTCCAGTCGCGTGGCGGCTCTGGGTGATCTAACTGTAGGTGAAATTGGCCAGATACAAAGCGTTGTTAACAAGGCTGGCCGGCCTCTAGACGTTGTGGGGTCGGCGGCCAAAGGAACGCGAACTGCTGCGAGTGATATCGACTATACAACTGCGAACGCCAACTATGAATATTTCGACGGCCTACAAGATCAACTGCCTAGCATAGATGCTGAGCACGGACTTCTCCGTGGGTATGCAGATCCTGGCCTTGGGCCCTCGATTCGTTTTGAGCCAGGAGCTACTCCCTTTTTTACTTCAGGTGCACAATGAACCTTCATCGCTATTGGATACGGTTTCGGCCCCATCCTTCGCAGACAGTGCCGCGTCCTGGCTGTGGTGTGACTGCGTACAATTATGAAGATGCCTTGGAAATTCTTGTAAACACAGTATTTCGAGGAAAGGAAATGCCTGCAATTGAAGATGTGATCGATGACGTAGACATCCGATCACTAGATCAGAAGCACGTCATTCCGAATATGGAAGTACCTATCTGGCGAGGTGTTTGGTATCCAAGGGGCTATTCCGAGGTTCGCTGAAATGATTCGATCGCGATTATTTGTTGTCGTAATTAGTTATAAGTGGCTGGAACAAAGGGCTGAATAAAGAGGTGGGGAAAAACTGTGGCACCCAGGAAATTCTCCTCTGCCGGAGCGCTGGTGCGTCTTTGACTGATATCAGTGTCCTGTGGTCAGGAGCGGTGAGGTGCCGTTCCAGTTGTCCATTCCCAGTGCTCTTAAAAAAAGAAACGGGTCAGAATGGATCATGCCGAAAGCTTTACTGCTTGTTTTAGCGCTAGCATCTACCAACGCCGCACCACCCCAGTATGTGGGGGTGTCAAAAGTTGGCACAGCTCCCGTAGAGTTGAATGCAAGCATAGAGGAGTTATCCAGCAGAGCCCTATTTGGAGATGCCCTGGCTGCCGCTAAGCTAAGTGATTACTTCAGATACGAAAAGAACAACGATGCGAGATGGAAGTACTGGGCATTGGTGGCTGCCGAAAATGGCTATCCTGCGTCGCAGTTTGATGGGTACGGCATCTTGGGATCTAGTGATGACCTCATGTCTCATTAGCGGGCATTCTATTGGCTAAAAAAATCGGCTGATGGCGGTTATTTACCTGCGGTGACGGAGCTAAAGAGCTGTTTTCCCTCGGGGACTTTCGAGGGAAGAAAGAAAGATTGTATGGGTCAATAGAGTAGGCGGCCAGCGCTACCCCGTCGCGGATCCGGCCGTCGAAACCTATGGATATGCCCCTCCAATGCATCACGACCGTTACAGGGAGACTGGGGTACCCAAGAAATGGTCCGATTGGCCTTACAAGAGTTGGAGCTTACGAACAAATTGATCAGCCTTCGATATCGCTATGGCCAGGGCCATCATGATGCGTCGTGTAAAAATCGTTTTCCAATGGTCACAAGAGCGAAGAGCAAACCTTTCGCCTAAGAGCCAGCGCTTCGTTCTTCCAGCACGATTCGATCATCAAAGGGACGACTGGAAGAAAGATGCGTGGAGCTTGGCCATTGAGGTTGAAGGCACACCTGATGAAAGTGGAAAACAAAATGGCATAACAAGATTTCTTGTGCCAAACGCGTCACAGCACTGGTTGTCAGAAGGGCAGCGCTTCACCCTCTTCGAGGGCGCGCTTTCGGTAGGCGTTGGAACAGTGAAGGAAGTGTTGCCGGATGAGACGCCTTAGTCCCTAAACAGTCGGTGGCGGAGCCCAGATTCTGGGGCACTCAAGGAATGGACGCCGTTCCATTGGATGATGGATGTCCCGTTACGGTCAACTGGAGCCACGGCCTTCATTTCCCGTAGTGCCCGTCGCTCCCTTGGCCGCTGCACCCGCTGAGGCTGCTGGTGTAGGAGAGACTTTAGAAGTAACAGCTGAAGAACTAGAGTTGCTGCTTGCGCAATGAGATGAATTTCTAGTGGCGAGAATATCGTCTAGTGAAAAATAAAAAAATCTTCCGTCTGCAGATCGAACACCTGTGATATGGCTATGATCAACGATGAAATTCGAGAGGTTCGTGATTTTTTAATGATTGCCCCACGATCAGGTGGGCGTGAACTGCTAAAAAAATATTTTAAAAAGTTTGACGATAGGATTTTATCGTCAGAAGTCTTTCCCGAGGACTGCTTTCATCTCGTTTTAGACATCATACAGAGCGAAGCATTTTCGAGAATTAAAGGTATTGATATCTTTATACAGTCTTTGTTCAGTGACGTGGATGGGCTAAGCGCTGATCAAAAAGAAGGTCTTCTGAGGGCGATAGAACATGGATACAAGAACTTCAACGATGAGGATGCTTGCTGGCTGATTTGTGATTTCTTGGCAAGACAGTATGATGAAAAAATAGCAATAGAGGCCTTTCGCATCATGTCTCGTAGTGCTAGCCGTTTTCAAAAAAATGGAATTGCGCTCGGTTTGGATATTATTATAAAAAAATCCAGTGCACCGAAGTTCGCGATAGAAGCGGCCAAGGAAATATTGCAAACAACTAAAAGTTAAGGCGATTTAAAGCGTATAGTTGCGTATGGTCTAAAATAAATATCCATGGTTATCTTGTGATCCAATCTTTCTGCTCGATAATGGTTGGCAATGGCATGAGAGTTGGAACACCCAAGAGATGGGTGCCATGGTCATGTGGGGCCGCTCGTAGGTCGATCGCCCCTGTGTTCGACTCAACCGGCCGTATCGTTCCACTGACGCAAATGGCTGTACCAATGATGGCGAATTTTATTGCGATTTGGATCACACGTCGGTGTTTCCATCCAGAAACACTCTCTCGGCACGGGAGATCCATGGCTTTTGAACCAGCAAGGTAACTCCCCCGAGATGGTCGGCGAAGTCTCCTATGGCCCCCCTGGCCCAAGGAGACCTGATCATGCAATCCCCTCGATTGTTCACCGCCAGCGTTGCGATCGCGCTTGGCTTGACTGGTAGTGCCTACGCGCAATCATCGGCGGTTCTACCGCACGCGGATTCCCCTTACATCTACGTGATGTCCAATGACATCTACGCCAACAGCGTGGCAGTGCTCAAACGCAGCATCTTTGGCGGCCTCGACAAAGTTGCTGTGGTACCTACCGGTGGCGTCGGCGTGGGTGTGGGTACCACCGCACCGCCGCCGGATCCTCTTGGTTCGCAGAATGCGTTGCTCAAAAGCGATGACGGTCGATGGCTGTTCGCCACCAACGCAGGCAGCAATCAGATTTCGGTGTTCGCTATCCGCGGTAGTCAGTTGATTCTGACCGATGTAGTGGCCTCGGGCGGCTCGTATCCCGTCAGCGTGGCGCAGCGAGGAAACCGGGTTTATGTGTTGAATTCGGCCGGAGCGTCGAACGTTGCGGTATTCGAACTCAATGCCAACGGTCACCTGACAGCGGTGGTCAGCGAAACCCGGGTAATCGGAACGGATCAGGCGCTGGTGGGCAATCAGCCCAATGTCGGGATGACACCGGCGGAACTTCAGTTGACGCCCGATGGCCAGTGGCTGGCGGTGGCAGTCAAGGACGCCTCTGCCAAGGGCTGGTTTGAACTGTTCTCCGTGGATCGTCATGGCAATCTGGCTCAAGATCCGACCATCACGCCGTCGAACGATCCGCAGCCATTTGGCTTTGCGTTCGATACGCGTGGTCATCTGATCACCAGCGAAGCGGCAGGGTCGGCGGCAAGTTCTTACTCGGTAGCGCGCGACGGCCATTTGCAAGCGATCTCCAGCGATGTAGCCAACGGTCAAGCCGCGGCCTGCTGGCTGGCAGTGTCGGGACGCTATGCGTTCACCGCCAATGCGGGCAAAGGGAACATCAGTGCCTATCGCATCGGCGAGAGTGGTGCGCTCACTCTGATCGGCAATGGCGTGGCGGCCACGTTGGAGAGCGGTGCAGCTCCCACTGATCTGAAGGTGTCGCCAGACGGGCTGTTTCTCTACGTCGGTAATTCCCTGGGTGGTGACGTGGACAGTTATCTGATCTTGCCCGAAGGCCAGTTGTTCAAGGTCGGCCAAACGGCGGTTTTCCCTGGGGCAAGTGGCATGCAGGGCTTGGCGCTCTGATTTCAGCGAAGCATAGGTGACGAAAGCCCCGCGCCATGTGTAGTGGATGGTGTGGGGCTTTCTTACGTAACTCAAAGGCTCGACATGAGCCCTCGGAACGCGTGGGGACAGAGACATCCAAAATGTGCGATTGCGGGGAACCTCGAATAATCTCTGTTTTCATCGTCGCCCCGGCGAAAGGCCGGTGCCCAGCGCCTTCAGCACGTTGAAGCGTAAGGCACTGGGTCCCGGCCTTCGCCGGGACGACGGATAGGAGAGGGTCTTTATAGGTTCCCTGCGACTGCGACCACGTGACGCAAGATGAGTTGTCTCTGGCCCGTAATGCACCCATTGATACGCGCAGTAAAAGGCTAAGCCGGCATCGCTACACCCGAAACCTCAGCGCAAATACCCAGCAGACGATCCTGCAACGCAGAAACAGATTCTGGGACACCCAAGAAATGGCTTGTGATGGGAAACGATCAATCTAAGGCGTATAGGTTACTCAGAGAGTGCCGACTTTATCCAGGGAAATTCGCTAGTTTGATTGCGATGATTTGGCGGTGGTGGTGCACGTTTTTCGAATTGCACGGACGGAAAGTGGCATCATGCGGCGCGCATTGTCTTCAGTTCGTGGTGTTACCGATATCAGAAATAGGAAACTGCTTGGACTGGTTATGAATACTGCCTCAAATATCGCCGTGCTCGTTGAACTGGAACTGCTCCGGTTCTCTGATCCAGCACAAGGAGACGCAGTTCGTGTGCTACTGGTTTTCCCGCGATGTGAGCAAAGGGATGGGACAATGGCGAAAAAAGGCCAAATATTTCCTTGCTGGATAGTGGCGGAGCATTCTGAGAGCAACACGGCTTTCGCGTACTGTGAGCAGGATTTTGGACCCAAGAGTCCCTGGGATCTTCTGTCTCTCTCACGATCCAGTCCCTCCGCGTCCATGGGAGTGGACTGTGGATGGTTTCATCATTTCCACGAGTGCCTTCGTGATTTTTCGGCCTGGGATAGTATCGAGAGATAGGGCGAAAGGTTGTTGCCGGCGCTGGGTGTCGGAGACGTAACAAATGCGTGGGCTGGTCGCCGCCTATCATATTGGACCCTGGCGCCAGGATGGTCACGGCCACGCGGATCGCTAGTGAGGTCCATCGGTCGGCCCGACCCGCTGTGCATTCCACGAATAAATGCCGCGCGAAATCACGAGCATTGCGTGCTCGTCTGCTGCTGAGGATCGCTTTGAACGCCCTGGGCGAAAACCCGTATTAACCCTGAGTCACCCCGCGCGGCCAGGGAAACCACGAGGCATGAGCTACCGCAATATCCAGGGCATGCGCGCGATCGCTGCGCTGATGGTCGTTTCGTGCCATATCTTCCAGAACATCGCGCCTATGCGCACGCACTGGGCGAAACCTTTCTTGCTGGCCGTCGGACCGGTGGGCGTCGATATATTCTTCGTGATCTCGGGCTTCATCATCTACCAGGTGACGCAGCGGTCGATCGCCAGCATGGATACCGTGGGGAAGGGGCGGGCGGTCTATACGTTCGCGATGAAGCGGATCATTCGTATCTATCCGCTCTACTGGATCGTTTTCGGCACGTCGTGCCTGGTCATGGCATGGGCGTCGCCTAAGGTGCCGTCGCCCGAGCCGCTGTTTCAGTTGCTCACGCTTATCGACAACTTGCCGAACTTCTACGTGTCCGTCGCCTGGACACTGACCTTTGAGGTCTACTTCTACGCGGTGGTGGCTTTAAGCCTGCTTCTGTTCGCGAGGCGGGCCATGGCAGGGGTGACGATCTGGTTTGCCATGGTCGGAGGCGCGACCCTGTTGGGTTTGTGGTTGCCCTGGGGCAAGCCGTTGGACTTCGTGTTCGGCCCCCTCGTGCTGGAGTTCCTGCTGGGCATCGCCGTGGCGATGCTCGTCGAGCGCGGTTTCCACCGATTCCATGGCGCGCTGCTGGCGGGCGCTTTCATATGGATGATCATTGGCACGTTGCTCATCAAGCCCGGTACATTCGACCTGTACGTGATCCGCTGGGGAACGTCGATGGCGATCTACCGCACGTTTGCGCTTCACGTGGTTTGTTGGGGGATGCCGGCCGCGATCTTCATCTACGGGATCGTCGTGCTTGAAATTCGCCAACGATGGATCATGCCGCGTGTGCTGCAGTACCTTGGCAACGCGTCATTCTCCATCTACTTGTGGCACGTCGTTGTGTTCACGGCCGTGGCGGAAATATTCGCGCGCCTCGGTTGGGTGGGCGTTGTGAGTTCGACCGGGCTCACCGCGCTCATGATCGCCATCGCTCTGGGCGTCGCTTCGCTCAGCTACCATTTCCTGGAAAAGCCGTCGTTGAGAATGTTTGGCCAATGGTTTCTGGGGCGAGGCGTTTTGTCCCATTCGCTGGAGACCGAGGCTATGCGCGGTAGCGCTTTGTACAAGGGTTAGAACAAAAATGTTCTGAACCTGCGGAGCGATCTTATGACACTGCAGCTCGATAGGTGGCCGCGCTATGCGCGCGGCCACCGGCCCCTGCTTACTTGCTCTCGGGAACGAGATTGGCCAACTTGCCTTTCTTGTCGAACTGGCAGGTGAAATTCTTCTTGCCGTCCATGCCGGCATCGGCGACACCAGCAATCGAATAGCCGGCATCAGCGGCCTGAATCGGCTGCAGTTGGATGTAGTCGTTCTTCACGTCGAATTTTTTCGCCGCAGCATCCAGGCAGTGGGTCGTCAGCTTGCCAGGATCGGGCCGATCGGAAGCGAAGGCGTGCGAGGCCATGACAAGCCCAAGGGAAGCGGCAAGGAACAGGGCAGGATTGCGCATGGGTCTATTCTCCGTACGAGGCACGAGGCCGGGATCATTGCCAGCGCGAGTGTGCCCTGCAATTCCTTGCGGCAGGATGAATCACCTGAAAAAGGGCGTGGACGTAGTTAAATGGCGTCTAACGCTCGGAGTTCGCGTGCCTGGATCGGAAAACTTCAAGTCACGACGTAGCGCTTCATGGGTTTCTAGGCCTTCATCATGTCGATGAGGGCTCTCAGCCCAGCAGATTGGTGCTTTCGACTGGGGAAATAGAGAAAGAGGTTTTCCTCGGTGTTGCACCAGTCTTCGAGACAGTACCGAAGACTGCCGTCGGCGATGTAGGGTGCGGCGCGATCTTCCCAGACATAAGCGAGCCCGACGCCACGCGCAGCTGCCGCTACCATCAATTCCTGGCTGTCCACCGTGAGCGGACCATCGACTTCCACCCGGATGGTTTCACTTCCCTTGGTGAACTCCCAATTCAAAATCGTTCCACTAGGAAAGGCATAACGAATGCATTCGTGATTCTGCAGATCATGCGGAGCAACAGGTGCTGGTTTTCTCTGGAAGTAGCTCGGCGATCCCACCACGGTAAATCGAAATTTCGATTTGATGCGAACGGCGATCATGTCTTGGGAAAGCGTTTCGCCAAGACGTATACCCGCGTCAAATCCTCCCTCTACGATATCCACCAGCGAGTCCGTCGCAACGACCTCAAGCTTCAACCCCGGGTTGTTTGCCAATAGCGTCGGCATGACGTCGCCAAGTATGTAGAGTGCGAGCGAGCTGGGAACATTCAGGCGAATCGTTCCAAACGGCGTGGCCCGAAAGGAATTCAACTGATCCACGGCCGCGCGCATGTCCGTCAGTGCGGGTTCGAGCCGGGAGAACAGCATCTCGCCCGCGTCGGTGAGAGAGACGCTGCGCGTTGTGCGATGAAAGAGACGCACACCCACGCGTGATTCGAGGTTTCGAATCGAGTGGCTGATGGCGGAGGCCGATGTTCCTCGTTCCGTCGCTGCCTGGCGGAAACTTCGATGCCTGGCGACGGCCGCGAAGACGGCGAGCTCGCTTAGCTCGGTATTTTCCATTGGTGAATTTCATTCATCATAGTAAGAAATATTGCTTACTTTATCGCAGCAATTCAAGTCACCAGAATGGCGGCCAAGGACAGAAACCGGCTGATTTCGGCTTTGTCCCCCAAAACCAACTATTTGATTCTGGAGACAAACCATGAACGCATCCATCGCAAACAGGACTCTCGCGGGGAAGGTCGCCCTGGTTACCGGGGCCAGCTCCGGGATCGGCCGGGCCGCCGCCATCGAACTGGCGCGTCGTGGCGCCAAGGTCGTCGTGAGCGCCCGCCGCCAATCTGAAATCGACGCCCTGGCCGGCGAGATCAAGCGCGAAGGGAATGAAGCCACCGCCGTGGTCGCCGACATCAACGTGGAGCACGACGTGATCGACCTGGTCGCCAAGACCATCGTGTCCTACGGCCGCATCGATATCGCTTTCAACAACGCAGGCACCGAAGGCGAGTTCACGCCTTTCGTCGACCAGTCCAACGAGGTCTACGACACCATCTTCAATGCCAATGTGCGCGGTGTGTTCTGGTCGATGAAGCACGAAGCCAAGGCCATGCTGGCCCAGGGCGGTGGCGTCATCATCAATAACGCCTCGATGGGCGGCGTGATCGGTTTTGCTAATGCCGGCCTTTACATTGCCAGCAAGCACGCGGTGCTCGGCTTGACCAAGACCGCGTCGATCGAATTGTTCAAGCAAGGCATCCGCGTGAATGCGGTAAACCCGGGCATTATCGACACGCCATTCCAGGATCGCATCTGGCCGAGTGCGGAAGCGAAGGATGCGTTTGCTGCGTCGACCGTACCTGGTCGCGCTGGCTCGCCTGCTGAAGTGGCCAATGTCGTTGCATTCCTTGCTTCCGATGACGCTTCATTTGTTTCGGGTCATGGGCTTCTCGTTGACGGTGGCTACTCGATCGCCTGATCCGTCGCAGCAGTCAGGGCGCCTTGTTGAGCATGCTCATAACCATCGACGAGTTCGTCTTTTGTAGTTTACAAACGCCTCGCCGAACGTTTGCTCCAGCTGTTCTTCCTCACGCCTGATGAAACGGTCTATCAAGGGAAGATGCAGAGCCGTAATGACCAAGGCCATGACGGAGCCAAGGAACAGCGCTGCCCCAACGAACATGAATACATTTCCGCCCAGATAAAGCGGATTTCGCGAGAACCGATAGGGGCCCGTGGTGATGAGCGTCGCTTGGGGCGCGAGCGAAACGACACGCAATCCATGCTGGTAAAAATGGACCGCAGCCCAGGTGCGCACGAAGAACCCCAGGGCCAGGAGAACACACCCTGCAATGCACGTAGCTGTCGAGGAGAAAGAAGCTATCCCCAAGAGCAAATCCGCGCCCCTGCCAAGGTAAGCAACCAGGAATGACACCAGCAGGACGCCGATGTTGTGCAGAATGCTTTTGGCAATAACGGTGATCATCGCGCCCTCTTTTACACCCATCCGCGCAGCTGCGCCCCTTTCATGCGGCTCATACTATTCGGAGCCGGGGTGTCTGCGTTGAGTCGAGAGCGGACATGCGCTCCAGCCACCATGCGGCTGCGAACGTTGTATCCGCCTGCTCAAGCTTTAGGCGCCGCGGCCGCTATCCCTGGTGACTGATTTATCGAATCCTAACCAGCACGGCCCTCCCGGTTTCTCTATGCTCAGACGTATCAGGGCCATCGGCATCGGCCTTATGTTGTCGACCAACGCAATGGCCTGGCAAGCGCCCTCGACCGATAGCGCGACCATGCAGGTCACCCTCACCATCGTTGAAAGCTGCGAGATCCGTTCCGACGATACGAACGCGCGCGGAGCAACCGCGCGGCCCGATGTGACCTGCACGCATCACGCGCCTTATCGGGTGACGTTGCTCGACCAGCCAACGCCGGATCAACCGTTTGGGCTGGCGAAGCTGCCTTCGTCGCAAGCGATGCAGCCGGCGATCTGGCAGATCACGTTCTGAGCGACTCCTCAGAAAACGATGGTGGCGGTGATCGTGTCGCTGTAGGTGCCTGGCGCGGGCGTAGCCTGTGCTGGTACCTGTCCATACACGCTGATGACCTGCGCATTGCCGCTACCGGTGCCGGTGACCATGCCGGTGCCGGCGGTGCCATCGCCCCAAGGAATGCTGCGTGCTGCGTCGGTGTACAACTGGTAGCCCACCGAACCGCCGCCGCCCTGGCGCTGCATCACTCGCGCGGCCACGTTGCCGCTGCTGCCACCATTCAATGAAATGCGGAAGGCGTCGCCATTGGTACAGCTCGCCGACACCGAGCCGGTGGCGGACAGGCTGCCTTTCAATACACCGGCCGTACCGAAGCTGAGATTGTTCGCGCTGATGTTGCAGTTGTTCACCACGGTGGCCGACGCCGTGAACGGAAAGGTGCCGCCCGGCGAGGTCAGCGATGCGCAGCTCGGCGCGCCGAGCAGGTAGAACCCGTAGTTGATCGAGGTCTGGTTGCCGCCGAAAGTCTGGCTGTAGACCGTGCTGCTGTTATTTACCGTGGGCACGGTCGGCTGGTTCGCGGCGATCAGGCCATAGAAGGTCACCGTCGCGCTAGCTGAATTGCCCACCGTCGGCTTGACCAGGGTCAGCGATATCGGTGTCGTGCCGTTGTAGATCGATCCCCATACCAACGAATGCGCGGCATCCTGGTACAGGTTGTACTGCATGATGTTGCTGCCGTTGGCCAAGGGGCGGGGACTGCCGCCGCCGAGGTTCAGGCAGACCTGCGCCGAAGGCGTCAGCGTGATCGCAGGCCAGGTGCAGGTGACGCTGACTGTGCCGGTCGCCGCTACCGCGTTGCCGGCAATCGGGCTGACGTTGCCGAAGTTGATGGCCGAGCCTGTCGCCGCACAACTCTGCGCACGGACCCCACCGGTAATCAGCAGCAGCATGAAGCAAAGCAGCAGGGCGCATCCCGCACGCTTCATGGCGAAGACTCCGTCGAGGCACGGCAGGTCAACGGACCGATCGTGGGCATGCGATGGTCGGGCGACGGGTGATAGCTGAAATCGACTACGCAACGCCCCGCCTCGCCATGAATCTCCAGGTGATTCGCTTTCCGCAGGTCGCTGATGAAGGCCAGGCCATCGTAGCCGACCACGGTATCGGCGCCGCTTTCCACATCATGCACGCGCGAGCCTGGCGGCAGCGGCTTGCCACTCGCATCGTGCAGGATCACCGACGCGGCGGCGTAGCGCGCGATCGGGAAGCGCGCGAGCACGCCCGACTGCGCTTGCGGCACCAGATCGAGTGCCGTCTTGTCGATGCGCATGTCGACCGGCAGCTTCATGCTGTCGATGGTGACCTGGTTGTTCTGATAGGCGTTCAAGTCGGGGATCAGCAGATGGCCACCGGAGTCGGTACTGCCGATCACACGGTTGTCGTGCAGCACCGGGATATCGGCCACGCCGTCGGTGGAGACCAGGGCGAAGCCGTCGTAGATGCGCCTCGCCGCGTGCACGCTGCCATCCATCAGCACCACCGAACCGAGTGCATCGAGCGAGGCAGTGGTGCGGCCGGCGATGTTCTGCACGATGCCAGTCAGCTGGCCCTCGTTGCCGAGGTACTGGAGCTGCGCCTGTCGGTACGCCATACCACCGCTGCCACCGGCCTGCAGGCCCCAACCCCAGCCACCTTCGTAGTCCGGCGGCCGGATGGCGCTGGTGTTGTAATAGGACTGCCCGTTCTGGCGGCCGACTGTGCTGTTGACCGATGTACGGTCGCCCAGGCCGATGTTCATCCCGAGGAAGATGCCGCGCGATTCATGTCGCCGGAAATCCTGGTAGCCACTGAGGTTCAGCGACAGCAGGTTGCCGAAGTTTATGGTGTAGGAGAGCGAACCGATATGCGAGGGCTCGATGCCTCTCATGCGCAGGCCGATGTAACTGAAGGCGAGGTTCTGGTTGCTGAAGAACGGTAGCGATATGGTCAGTTGGTCGATCGCCGTCGGCACGGGCGCATCGTCGCGCGCGGCGAGATCGCCGTAGTTGCGAAAGGCGCGTGTGACCTGCGCGTCGATGGCGAAATGCGGCTCGATCAGCTGGTAGCCCAGACTCGCCTGGGTGCCGGCCAGCCGACCGCCGCTGGCCGACAGCGAGCCGTTGAGCACGCCGCCGCTCATGCCCAATCGCACCAAGGCTCCGACGCCGGCATTGAACAGGCCGCGGGTGGCTTCGGCGTGGCCTTCGAGGGTGAATGCATCGGTGATGCCGCGACGCATCGAGCCGCTGCCCGCCAGGTCGGAGCTGTAGTCGAACGATGTCTGGCCGTAGTTGCGGCGCAGATAGCCCGCTTCGAACGAATGGCTGGAGAGACCCTTCGCCAGCAGCCGCGTGTCGATGTACAGCGGCAGCGAGGTGGCCACCGAGCGGCCGAGCGCATCGCGCGTAATCAGCGTCGCCTGTCCCGCGCCATTGATGCCGGGCACGTCGTTCAACACGAATGGCCCGCTCGGTACATCGGTGCGCAGTTGCCGCACATTGTTGATATACAGGTCGACCGCCGAAGGCACCACCGCCGACCCGGACAACGACGGTACCGGAAAGGTCACCAGGTCCGGGCGCAGCGCGAAATCGCTGCGCCACTGGAAGCCGGCCATGCGGACCGAGCGCGACCAGGCCAGCGAGGAGGAGATCGTGTCGCCGATCTGGATGGTGCTGAGTGAACCGGGATTGGAGTGGCTCCAGTAGGTGTCGTAGCGCAGGTAGCGATGTGTGTCGGCGTATAGATAAGCGACGCCGGTATTGCTGAACACGCCGTGCAGATCGAAATAGCGCTCCTCCGTCCACACCGCCAGTCTTGCGCGGGCATCGCTTTGCGCAAAGGCGTCGTAGTTGAGCACGAGCCCGCGTCCCGAGCTTGCTGCGGGTGTTTGCTGCAACTGTCGGGAATCGATGGTGTATGGCTTGCGCAAGCTGTCATCCACCGCGATCGAGACGGTCTGCCGCGCCGCGTTGTAGCGGTAGCGCACACCTTGCAACGCGTCCAGTGGAGCCTCGGCGGCAACAGCAACGCCCAGCTTGCCTATGGCCAGGCCGATTGCGTCCAGGTCCCGCCCGGTCGCAAATAGCCGTCCGTTGCGCTCGCCGAAACGGACGATCATCGGCAGGTGTTGTCCATTGAGATCGACTTCGAGATAGACGTCGTGAGGGCGTGCCGCCTCGTCGGCAAACGTCGCCGGGGTGGTCGCCCGTGCCGCCGTCCAGGCCGGCGCCACGAGCACGACGCAGACGACCAGCCAGGAAAGCCGTCCATTCGGCGGACAAGAGTGTGTGGCGCCTGCTGCCATGCTCGAAACATATGTTTGCTGGCGCGCGCCAAGGGGCATGGGCGAGCGCGCGACTCAGGGCTGCGGATCGATCGCCACCGACGCTTCGGAGGGGAGCGCGTTGACGTTCGCGCGGATCTTCAGAGCAGCGTGCGGGTCGACATCGTGTCCTGGGTCGATCCGCCACTGGCGCGTGCGGCCGGCCAGGGCATAGCCGAGCAGCCCCTTGCTGATCATGTAGGTTTTGCCGGCATCGACCAGTTGCACCGCGCTGATCTGACCGCGCCGGACGCCGGTATTGGTTACGCGCAACGACCAACCTTGCGCGTCGCGCACCAGATGCCATGACAGTTCCGGTTTGCCGAGCGCACCTGCGGGCTCCACGAACACCGGTACCGAATAACGTAGCCGGATGGTAACGCCGCTTGCCGCCGCCGTATCCGGTTGCGGGACCTCGTCGACCAGGATCCGATAAGTCTGCTCGGTCGTCGATGGTCCCGCCGCCTGCCGAACCAGCCGCACCAGTTGCTCGCCCTGCGATGCGACCTCGATCAGCGGCGGGCTGGCGATCAGGTCCTGAGTGGGTGTCAGCGTGTCATCGTTGTTGGTCTGGTCCCACTTGAATATCCGCACCTGTCCGTACAGCGGATGATCGCCAGGATTGCGCAGGGTAATGCCGACGGCATTTTCATTAGGCTGCAGATCCACCGTGACCGGCGAGATCTGCAGCGATGCGGCATGCGCTACCGCGCATGTCACCGTCAGCCAGCCGAGCAGGAGCGCGCGCCTCACGAGCGGCCCCAACTCAGAAATACACCGTCGCTGTGACCGTAGTCTGGTAAGTGTCAGGTTTGGGTGTGGCCTGGGTAGGCACCTGACCGTAGACCGGAATCGTCTGCGCTGCGCCGGTACCCGTACCGGCGACCGTGTTGGTGCCTTGCGTATTGCCCCAGATAGTGGTGCGTCCGGTGTCCTGATACAGCTCGAAGTTCACCGTGGTACCGGTATTGCCGGTGGCGGTACCTGCAAGCAGGCGATTGGCCACGGTCGATCCGGTGACTGTGCCGGCATCGAGTCCGACGTTGTAGGGCGTAGTGTTGGTGCAGGTGATCGCCACCGTGGATTGCTGATTGATCGCGGTGGACAGGACGCCTGAGGTGCCAAAAGTCAGTGGATTGGCGGTAATTCCACAATTGGCTTGTAAGGTGAGTGTAACGTTGAAGTTGGCGGTGCTGGTGCCGTTGGAATAAGTCGCTGCGTGCAATGCCGCCGAACCGGATCCCACGAGTGCAACGGCAAAAACGGCGTAAAGCATGGGGTGCTTCATTTGACGGTTCTCCAAGATCATCGCGTGTGGTGGATGCGCGTGCTGGGCCGTGTTTCTGGCATGCGTGCACTGGGGACACGTGCAGGCCTGATCATTAAAGCAGGAAAAAAAACGGTCAACCCTGGCATGGTCTTACTGTGATGATTCGCACGGATTCAGCGATGGAAAAAATTTACTGCACATCAGCGCATCAAAGTGCGGTGATTTTGAAGTTAATGAAACACATCCCGGCTGGCGCAAATTCCATCGCTTTCTCGCTGGCGTCGTGCAGCACATGGGCTACAGCGCATGAGGTACACGGACATGGTGAATGTGCGACTGCCACCGCGTGATATGAAGTGCTTTGTCTCTGACCACTAACATCCAGGGCCGATTGCCAAGCGTTCGCGCATCATGAAGCCGCCTGAATCGACATGACAGAGCGACGACATGAAACACCGAGGATCAGGCCCTTCCAAAACGCTGCGGTCAGCTTGACGACAAGACGTTGAAATCGGCTCGTGCTGCCGACGTTCCGCAACAACGTTGTTATTAAGCCGAATGGATCCAAGCCAGCAACGCCCGGGTTGGTGGCGAGAACGCGACCGGACCCGTAATCAGCATGCTGACCATGATGATGCCAACACCCCATAGATAGGCCGCGTGCACCCGGCCTCGCGTGAACAGGTCATACGCTGGCCCAGCGAGGCCAAACAGCATGATCACACCGAACATCACCATCGGTGCGGCACGCCCGAACGAGTCCATCGGTAACAGCCGACCAATGCCAGGCCCGAGGATCGATACCGTGGCGCACACCATCAGCCGGCGATGCCAGTCGGCCTTGCGGCGAAGCTTCACACCCGCTGTCACCAGGGCGCCGAACACGACGATGCCAAGGATGTTCATGGCGAGGAAGATGGCCGGCGGGAAAAATGATGGCACCAGGTTGTCGTGTATGGCGAGGAAAGTCGCGGTCAAGGCCATGACCACCATGGCCGCCGCAAGGACCGCGCCCGCCAGACCGAGGCGTCGATGAAGCCGGATCGATCCGCGAAAGATCAGCGCAGGCTGCGTCACTAACAGCACGACCCACAGCGAGAAGATCGCACCGTGGATAAAGAGGAGCACAGGCAAGCTTGGTGACGCAGTGAAGTCATCTGGAACCGTGCGGGAGAAGCCCCCAATGATGACGGCGGCCATCACCAGCGACAGGATCAGATAGAACGCCGGTCGCGTCCTGGAGGCTGCGCGAGCGGCCACGTCAATGCTGGTCATTACACTTCCCCAATATCGAACACCCTGGGAGAAGCATAATCGACTTGATTCGCCGAAGACGGACTCCGGGTGCGGAAACAAGGGAACCGGACGCTCTATATCGAAAGTAGGAGCTGACGTCCCGCCAGCTGATGACTCGCTATGCCACGCATGTCGTGCTGCGCAAAGATAAGCGATGATTGGCAGTCAGGTTTTGACGGCGGCATGAGTTTTCAGAGCACTTTTTACAGTCGATAAAGTGCTCTGGCCCCTTAGCACGTATCAGCCTAACGGCTTTCTCGCATTCCGCATCAGGCCTGCCGCTCATATGGTGAATGACCCCAGATGGAGATTCGCGGTGCTCCCCATCGGCGTCTTTCACCGCCGCACTCCAGGCAACTCGGCCAGCGCTGCATCAATGCCGCCCCCAGACCCATACATCACCGTGCTCATCGATCGCTGCGCTACTGTTGTAGCCGGCGGCGATCGCTACTGCCTTACCGATGCCGCGCACTTGCCGTGGCACAGCGGTGAAGCCAGCGAGATCGCCGCGGCCGTATTCGTTAACGCACGCAGGGCTGCCCTCCTTGCTCAGGTCGATGAGCTCGCCCAGTTCAGTGTCGGCGTTTTCACCCCAGGCCCAGATGCGGCCGTCGTGGTCCAGCGCAAGCGAATGACGCTTTCCTGATGCGATAGTTTGGATGGGAGGCAGGCCATCGATTCGTCGCGGATGCTCGATGTAGTACTCGATGTGGTCAGGCCCTTTGCCAGGAGCCACGCCAAGCTGACCACAGGTATTGAACCCCCAACCCCATACGTGTCCCTCCGTATCCAGGGCCATATCTGTGGCGTAGTAGCTGTCGATTTGTCGTATGCGCGGCAGACCGGTGACCTCACGCGGATAGTCATCGCCCTCGCCGGAAAGACTATGGCCGGCCCATTCCCTATTCTGGTAGGGGCAATATGGACTACCGGCCGCCGGAGGGGACGTCGGTGAACTAAACAATGGATTGGAAAGGCTGCCCCAGGTGAAAACCGTGCCCTTGGTGTCCAGCGCCATGCTGTTGCGCATACCTGCCGCCACGGCAACGACGCCACTCATACCCCGCACCTGCTTGAAGTGTTCGGCGTAGTCCTCTCCGCCTTCACGGCCAAGCTGTCCGCAATCGTTCATGCCTGACGACCACAGGCTGCCGTCGTTACGCGCGACGAGCATGTGCCCACCGCCGCTCGCCAGGGCGACGATCCCATCGAATCCCACGGTGTGTGATGGGTTGCATTCCGCTCCCGTGGTTCCGCAGCGATCAGGAAATTCCAGCCCTTGCGAGAGGATGGCCTGTCCATCCATCAACACCGCGCTCCGCTGCACCACGCGTGGCAACCCCGCTTGCGGATATAGCTTCTTCGCTGTGTCGGCGGCGAGCACTTTGACCGGCACTGGGTCAGTGCAATTGGACTCACCACGGAAGTAGGTCCAGACATTGCCCTGCCGGTCGACAGCTGCGAGGCGACTGCCACTGAAGGAGATCGACACGACCTCGCGCAGTACCGGCAGACGTTTCGGTGGATTGGCTCCTGAGCGCGGACAGAAACTAGGATCGGGTACAGACGCGAGCGGCGTGGACGCGGTGCGTCCACGGTCGAGTACATGCCAGACGCCCCAGGCGCCAAGCAGCGCTAGCATCAACAAGATGACAATGGATCGGCGGCTCATGGGTATCCGGTCAAGGAGGCATGGAAAGATGAATATATGAAATGCCCGCTTCGGCTCGGGAGCGCGGACCTTACAGAGAAATCAGTACCTAATCAGCGCCCACGTTGCGCGGCGGGGCCCCATCAAGTCAATGTCCCTGAGCAATTGCGCAGCCGTGTCGATGTGACCTGGGGTCGAAGAGACGACCTTGCCGCGTTCATTCAATTTTTCTGAGACGCTGCGGCCAATGAGATAGTTGTACGACTGGTGAGTCATGGTTGATGCCCCCACTTCTGCATCGAACAAATTGCAGCCAATCAGTCTCCAGTCTCCTTGATAATACTTGATCTGAAATATCGATCCTGAGTGACTCGTTGCGCTGCCTGGGTGATCTGTCTTCAGGAACAAGCTGCCATGTTCGATACGGATGTCGTCAATCCCGTAACGATACAGCTGTGTCGGCTGCGAATGCTCGGCCAGGGCAAAACCGCCTGTCGGGCGCCCGGTGAGAATGATGAGCTGCGCTTCCTCGCCATGCTTGCCGACCCATTGCAGGACAGCAGCCCAGTCCTCTATCCCATCGCCGTTGAGATCTCCACGTGCAGACATCACGCGTGGCGTACCACTGCTGAAAATTGATGCCATAAATGCATCCGGCGTGGTGGCGGAGCTGCCTATTTCGGGCAGTGACGGAGGCGAGGTTGGTTCTGCAGGTGGCGTATCCGTGAAACCCGCCAATGCGAACCAGCACAGAACCGTCAGGACCATTTTGCCGGCCCGAACTTGCGCACGCTGCACCATTGCCATCCAGACCCCCTTCTACAGTGATCGAATTATCTACTATGAGTTGAATGCGGCTCGCTTCTACTTTTGCATCGATCGGAAATGCTCCACTTAGAGGCAGCCCTCCACGAAATGAATACTTGCCTCGTAGCCGGCATAGATCTCCCTGACTCGATTGTCATAGATCTCAAATCGGAAACAAACGGGTCAGAGCACATTTCTTAGACAGCCACGGACATACAACTCACAACTCAGGAAAATTAATCTGACCCGTTTATTTTTCTACTTATAGCTTAATTAAGCGCCCGAACCTTAACGAGATAATGCCTCTTCGAACCGAGGGTTCGCGCTGCTGGCGCCAACGATGACATGTTCATTGAGCTTTGCTGCTCTGCAGGTACGCAAATTTTCCTCGCAAGATCGCAGAAGACGTCTGGTGCTGGATCTGAGCAAGCCCATGCTTTTTGGGGTGACGGCTTACCGCTCAAGGGCACTGAGAAACAAACGGGTCAGAGCACATTTCTTAGACAGCCACGGACATACAACCCAGGAAAATTAATCTGACCCGTTTATTTTCCCTGTTGCTCAGCACCGCGCTGCTTGGCATATCCCACCGGTACCCACGCCGCTCGCCGGATTAGCCTTCGCCTGGGTGCTCGCCGGCTTCCGTAAGCGCAGGCTGTAGAAGCTGACTTAACCCCGTGATCGGTGCCGGTATGGTCAGTCGCATACAACCATCATTTTGAAACGCCCGCGTTCCGATGATTTGCCAAGCTTGCTGGTCTTCTCGCAATCGGTAGCGTATGAGGAACCACCCGTATAGGATGCCATATGACGAGCGTGCATCGACTATCGAAAACTCTAAGTCAGGACGTTCACAATGTGTTGACGAACAGTCAACGGATGAACGTCCATTGCTCCGAAGCCCCCGCGCCTCGGCCGCTGCTCGGCCTCGAAAGGTCTCCGCTTCTCGGCATGTATGCCATCGAAGGTAACATCTACCTAATGGCCGTCCAGTCCATGCGATCGAAAGGTGTCCCAGTGCTTGTTCATGCCGCACGCCTCAGGCAATCAACCACTGCTGGATTTCCATAGTGCTCCTTGTTATCGAAGCCCGATATGATTCAGATGGCTCTGCGCTTTCTCGATCTTGGGGCACCGAGGTGCGGCAATGCATAGCCAATAAACTCTTCGTGCTCCGTCCGGCGATTGTCCCAGCGACGGGTAGCGGCCCTTGGCGTCTCCCGCCAATCGCACACTGTCAATAGGAGCCTACGCTTCGCGCGAGAAATGCCTACAAAGTACGCGCACCGCTCAGCGTCCACGTTTCCCCAGAATGCCTGCCTCTCCACTCCTAGAACCACAACCGAATCGAACTCAAGACCTTTGCTCTTGTGGATAGTAAGAATTCGAACAGCTTGATCCCCCGAAAAACGTTTAAGCGCCTTAGGAAGATCGGTTTCGAGTTTTAGAAGCTCTTCAATTCGCGCCTTGGTATCACGGATGACCTCATTGAGTCGTGCCCGAGACTCATAATCATGAGAAAGAGCAACTAACGCGTTAATGCCGATGGCGCGAAGAAATGCGCGCACGAATTGCCACCATGCGGGAACGCTCTGATTGGCATTCTCGTCTTCACCGACCCTGCCTCGCTGTTCCGCAATGAGCCGCTGCAAGTTTTGCCGAGCGCTCGCTTGATCTTCATCATCAGCATACGGATTCAGCAGATTCGCCAAGCGCGTCCAAGCTTGTGGTTCGCGCTTCCCATAGAGGCACAACAAATAATCGACAATCAGGCGAGCTGCTGGCTCCGTGGAGATATCTTGGATTTGTTGCTCATTGCGATAAGGAATGCCTCTTAGGGCAAGTTTCTCCATGAGTCTCTCTGCGTACAGCTCCGCCTGCTTCGACACAAGTACTGCAATATCGGCGGAGGGGACACTCTCGCCCTCGATCCATCCTTCAATTGCGTCGGCTAGAAACTCGGACTCAGCAATGTCGTTGTTAAAGCGTTGAATATCTATGATGCCTTGCTGCCCAATAAGTTGCCGCTTTGGCATGACAGAGGTTGGGTCCATCACTCGTATGATATCGTTCTGCATCCGCAACAGGCGTGGCCTCGAACGAAAATTTCGATACATGTTTAACGGCTTTGCGCTAAAGTCGTTGGCGAACGTCAGAAAAATACCGTCGAGCGCTCCGGCCCAGCCCATAATTTTTTGCTTAGTGTCACCGACTGCAGTCAGTCGTGTATCGGTGCCTTGAAAGGCAACTTTTAGGAGGGCGTACTGCTGGTCAGTGCAATCCTGAAACTCATCAAGAAAGACATCGCTATAGGTACATCGCACGGCATTTCGCGCTATGTTGGACGTTTGTAGTATCTGTGTTGCTAGACGAACGAGATCACCGAATTCAATCTGTCGGCGCGGAACTAAGCGATCACCGATCTGATAGTCAACATCCAGTGCGTCCCTGCCCGTAAGTACCGGCCGAAAGCGATCGATGATCCGCTTTGCGAACGCGTGAAATGTGTAGCTATCGAACCGCGAGGATAGGTCGGTTCCACATCGCCGGCGCACGCGTTGCTTCAGATTTGCACTTGCATCAACCTTGAATGAAATAGCCAATATCCTGCGAGGATAGGGGCAGCTGTTGGTTCTAAGAAGAAAGTCGGCGCGTTGAGCGAGCATTTCTGTTTTACCCGCGCCCGGTCCGGCGGTCAGGGCAAGGCTGTGCTTTATCTCTTTAGCTGCACGCAGAGCGTTTGGCTCAAGAATAAGCCCATCCGCGGGACGCCAAGTCACTCGCGCCGTCACTCGGGAAGATCTGCGAGTAGCAGGCCGACCCTATCCGCAAGGCGCCCCAGGGACGGAGGCAACGACGCAAGGATCTGTTTGTCGTTCAGCTTGGCCAGGGCCCCGATGTGTGACGCCGGCTTGCTCCCCAACTTAAACCGCTTCTGATATGTATCGAATAACTGAAGTTCGGAAGCACTGTACTGCGACGAGTCGTGGTGACTTTCGCCGAGGACCGCCTTGATAGTCGACGAACTTGGTTCTTTGAGGTCGACTCCATAAGCCTCGGGGTACGACACGAGCATCGCGAAGTCTAAATCCATCGGTGAGGAGTAGTAGATCCCACGCCGTTCAAGCTCGGCGAGGTAGTTAGCATAGTCTCGTACTCTATACTCGCCTGAGTTCCATGCGGGAATGACGAAGTTGTCTGGCAGCATTTCCGAGGGTCGATTTTTCTCAAGCTGATCATTTGCGTACTTCATGCGTCCCCACCCCCCCTGATGCCGGGCGACGTCCAAATCGAGCAACGTTAGGTGAGGAATCTTCAACGCTGTAAGTAGCCGCCAAAAGTGATTTACGTGGCGGCCCCCTAGTGGGGCGATGACGACTGCAGATTCATCCACAGGCACTCCCTTTGCATTCAGAATACGCGGCAGCACAATTTCTTCGCTATCACCCTCCCCCAGAATGACTAACCGCGAAAAATAGATCTCAGGAAAGGCTTGTACGGCCTCGCGAACGAATTTATGAGCCTCGTCCGCCTTATTGGGAAGGCGAATCCGCGTGATCTTAGTTGTTCGGGTTTTACCCAAACGCATGTAGCGAATGCGTTTAGGTAAAACCCGCCGGAGCATGGATGGTGCATGCGTAGCAATGACGGCTTGAGCATCGGCGTTGCCTGTCATAGAGGTGAGAGCGTTTACGATGCGTCCAAGGTAATGAGGTGACAGACTGTTCTCTGGCTCCTCAATTGCCACCAGAGTGAAGACCGGCGGCCGCAATCTGTTTGGGTCGAATGTCGTATTCGTGCCCTCAATCACCTGGCGGCCAATGGATTGCGAGGACAGCACCAGAGACAGATAGAGCATTGACTGCTGGCCATCGCTCAGTCTGGAAAAGTCGACCAAATCCTGGTCGTGCCCGGGAGAGAAGGATACCGATAAGTGCCGCAGCAGCGCCTCAATCTCGGATGCCACAAAAGTGATGTGTGGGTCTGAGAAGAATCGCCCCTTGTGAAGCTGGTCCCACGTGGATTTCAGGCTATTGCTGAGTGCAGCCACCGAGGGATTCATTGCCAAGCTCTGGCTGATTTGATCAGTGAAGCCTTTGACTTGAGCTCTCTCTCGTTCCCAATTCACCGCGCGCAGAAGCCTCCCTAAGAGCGCATTTGCACCGAAGGTGATGTGTTCAGCGGGGTTGCGTCTTGCAGGTAGATAATGGACCTGTACGTGATTTCGTTCCGCTCGCGGTACCTGTGCAGTACTTTGAGGCTCCCCCTCGTCGTCAGCATCTAAGACGTACACTAACGACTCTTCGATATCTCCATCGACGCCAATGGAGGCGCTCAATCGATATCGTACACGCGGTAGGCCTTCCGCATCGTCCATCCGCATATGTCCGAAATTGGGAGGTACCGCCATCGTCGGTTGCCCATCCTCCAACTCGGGGAAGACGAAGTCAGCTTCAATCCAAAGAATGCGTTCTTCCGGAACTGCCTGCTCGTTGTACGGAATGTGAAAGTCAGATCGCTGGATTCGCCTTAACGACGGATCGAAAGCGAAGAGGCGGCAGAGTGCCTGGAGCGCAGCGGTTTTTCCTGATCCGTTCGGTCCAATGAGGTAGGTGATATCGTCGAGCTTTAGCTCGGTCGGGCGGGGGCCGAAAGACCGAAAATTGGACAGGCGGATACTCTTTAGCTTCATGCTTTGCCTCGATTGCTATCCTAAGTCTGCCAAGATGCGTCAAGGCAGGTCATGCTACCGTCTGATTGAGCAGCATTACGGCGCTCTTTTTGGTTGCTATGCCTCCCATGCGATGGTTTTGTCCGACGCCCCTCACGCAAGTCGTTTCGTTTTTGACGAGTGATTCACATTCTAGTCTTGAGATAATACGTTAGCAATCTCGTTACCCAGCGCTATGCCGAATATCTCGCGTAAAATCATAAGATTAATCCAATGTTTTGAGCCTGCTGTGTGATGCTCACCCGGTGTGAGTTAGGTGTAGGGACGCTTCCGATTTCATTTTCTGTGCGGTCAGGCCGGAGGGCTTCATCTGGGATAAGTTTCATTTCCTAAACGAGGCTCAGCGTCCTAAAGGACGGAAGTTATTATTATTTATGATGAAAATCATTAATTTGTTACTTTGTAGCGACGCGCGTTGTATGTCGAATTAGGCGAGATGGTTGGCGTCTGAGACCTCAATTTGGATAACGCCTCCGGTTGCCCGAAACGCTAAAGTTCTCGAGAGCGACATCGCAACTTCGGGACGGGTGGCGGGTGGCTTTAGCCACATCTGCACGCCTTTCAAGTGAGGCTGAAGTCGCGCCAGGATTCCGGGATCGGCCGCACAAGACTGGTCGTCGACGGATGGACTTATGATCTGATGGGGGGATTGCGTGGATAGGCATGGAAATCATTTACTACTGAGTGCTTCCGACCTGGTCGGGCATCTCTACTGCGGGCATCTGACTGAACTAGACAGTGCTGTCGCCAACGGCACGCTAGCCAAACCTGCAAGTTGGGATCCGCTGCTGGAACTTCTGTGGGCACGCGGGTTACAGCATGAGCAAGGTTTCATCGAACATCTCCGGGCGCAAGGCTTTAGCGTCACGGTGATCGAGGGCGTCGGCGTTGGAGACGACGCGATTCGGCTAACGCATGAGGCGATGCATCGCGGGGATCCGGTCATCGTACAGGGGGCATTCCGGGTGAATGACTGGGTTGGGCGGACCGACGTACTCCGACGCATCGAGTTGCTCAGCGAGCTAGGCGACTGGTCGTACGAGATCATCGACACGAAGTTGGCCCGCCACACCAAAGCCGGCACCGTCCTGCAACTGTGCATGTATGCCGCACTTCTCGAAGCAACCCAGGGCCTACGCCCAGAGCACTGCTACGTGGTAACCCCTTGGAGTGGGTACGAGCCGCAGCTTTTTCGGATGGATGATTACGCCGCCTATTACCGACGTGTGCGCCAGGCTTTGGAGTCGGCACTCGCTACGGGGGTGATGGGAAAGACCTATCCCGATCCCAAAGAGCACTGTGAAGTGTGTCGCTGGAGAGAGCGCTGCGACGAACGGCGGCGTGCCGATGACCATCTCTCTTTGGTTGCGGGCATTACTAAAGCGCAGACTGACGAACTTATATCCCGAGGCATCACGACGCTGGCTAGCCTTGCCGCGATGTCTATGCCGTTAACTTGGAAGCCGATACGCGGTTCAGTCCTGGCATATGAGCGCATCCGCGAACAGGCGCGAATCCAACTTGCCGGCCGGCATGCCGCGGCTGTGATGCATGAACTGCTACCCGTCACTGCTGGCTCTGGATTGTCGACGTTACCACCCCCAAGCCCAGGCGATGTCTTTTTGGACTTGGAGGGCGATCCGTTCGCCGGAGAAGGTGGGCTTGAGTACATGTTTGGCTATGCTTTCACGGACGCTGAGGGCAAACCGGTATACGTCGCAGATTGGGCGCTGAGCCGAGAGGAAGAAAAGCAAATCTTGGAGCGGTTTGTCGACTTTGTGACCGAACACCTGAAGGTCTATCCAGATCTTCACATCTACCACTTTGCTCCTTATGAACCAGCTGCACTGAAGCGGCTCATGGGGCGCTATGCAACTCGCGAGGAAGAGATCGACGCACTACTTCGCTCACACCGTTTGGTGGACCTCTACGCGGTCGTCCGGCAAGGCCTGCGTGCTAGTGTCGAAAGTTACTCAATCAAGAAGCTAGAGCCGCTATACGGGTTCAAACGCGCGACTTTGCTAGCGGAAGCGAACAAGGCGCTAATGAAAGTGCAAGCAGGGCTCGAACTAGGGGATCTGAGCCTCATCGACCACGACGCACGCGATGTCGTCACACGGTACAACCAGGATGACTGTGAATCGACCCGCAGCCTGCGCGATTGGTTGGAGGCGCAGCGTGCCGCCCTGATTGCACAAGGCGTAGAGTGTCTGCGACCGGTTCCGCCGGAGGCTTCGCAGAGTGAGGCGCTGAGTGAGTGGCAACAGAAGATTGCAGGATTGATCTCGCAGTTGACCGCCGATGTACCTGCGGATATCGCGGAACGTTCAGTTGAGCAGCACGCACGTTGGCTTCTCGCGCATAGCTTGGATTGGCACCGGCGGGAGCAAAAGGCAGTTTGGTGGGAATACTTCCGGCTATCTGCCCTGCCGGCGGACGAGCTGCTCGATGAACGGGCCGGCTTGTCGGGACTGGCCTTTGTTGGGCCGCAGGGCGGTACGGCAAAGGCGCCAATCCACCGCTACACCTTCCCCACTCAAGAAACCGAAGTACGTGGCTCGGAGGATCTCCACCAACTGGGTGGCGCAAAGCTGGGATCCGTGGACGCCATATCGTTCGATGAACGGTGGATCGATATCAAGAAACGCATGGATAGTGCGTCGACCCACCCGGAGGCGGTGTTCACCCATAAGGTGGTGGACGCGAGTGTGCTGGCCAACGCACTTGCACGTCTGGGTGAACACGTAGCTGCTCACGGTATCGAAGGGCCGGGTCCATTTCTCGCGGCTCGCGACTTGCTCTTGCGCATCCCCCCCCGTATTGGCAGACAAGTCATGCAAGAAGATGACGAGCTGACGCTAGATGCCGCACTACGAGTGGCTCTCGCTCTTGAAGGTGGTGTACTGCCGATTCAGGGGCCGCCAGGAGCAGGCAAGACCTTCACCGGCGCCAGGATGATCTGCGCACTGGTGCAGGAGCGGAAGAAAGTTGGGATTTGTGCGACCAGCCATAAGGTGATCCGCAACTTGCTGGACGAGGTGATCAAGGCGGCGGACGAGCAAGCGCTTGCTTTGCAGTGTGTGCAAAAGCCTGCCGAGCACGAGCCCGATCAGCCACGACTGCGCTTCGTCAAGACCGGTGCGGATCTATTCGCAGCACTGGCCTCCGACACGCAGGTTGCTGGAGGTACGGCATGGCTGTGGGCGTCGCCAGACGCGGCGGAATCCGTTGACGTGCTCTTTGTCGATGAAGCTGCCCAGATGTCGCTGGCTAACGTCTTGGCAATTTCCCAAGCCGCGCCGAGGCTCGTGTTGCTCGGTGATCCTCAGCAACTAGATCAACCGATGCAAGGAAGCCACCCAGAAGGAACGGACGTATCGGCATTGCACCATGTGCTTGGGGGTGCGCAGACGCTGCAGGCTGATCGAGGGCTATTCCTCGGAGAGACATGGCGCCTGCACCCAGAGATTTGTCGCTTCACTTCAGAGATGTTCTATGCGAGTCGGTTGCGGCCCCGCCCAGGGCTCGAAGTGCAGTCCATCAACTCAGCCAGCCGGATCAATGGAGCCGGCCTGCGCTTTCTAGGGGTTCCGACGCGGGGTAACCAGAGTTACTCGCCTGAAGAAGCTGCTGCTGTGCAGCAGTTGATCGCCGAGATTCTCACGGGAGACACCACCTGGACCGACAAGCACGGCGTTGAGCGACCTGTGACTCTACAAGACATTCTGATCATCGCGCCCTACAACGCGCAGGTTTTTGAATTAGCTGATCGAATTCCCGGAGCCCGCATCGGGACAGTGGACAAATTCCAAGGACAGGAAGCACCCATCGTCATCTATTCGATGACTACATCAAGCTACACGGATGCACCTCGTGGAATGGAATTCCTCTACAGCCTTAACCGACTCAATGTCGCAACGTCGCGAGCAAAGTGCATTTGTATCCTCATCGCCTCACCATCCGTATTCGAGGTTAGCTGCAGGACACCCCGTCAGATGCAATTGGCGAATGCCTTCTGTCGATACCTGGAGTTGGCAACGCCCATGGTTTCCGGGCCCCCTTAACTGCCCTCAGGTTCCTATTGGTCGCAAGGCAGTTCGAGTGGATTGTGAGACTGTGGCAGTAGTACGGCTTTGTCCCGTCTCCATAGGAGAGCCTGTGGGCGATTACAAACCATCGGCTGGAAAGTGCCCGGCGGCCAATTTATGCTTTCAGCCGATGGCCAACTTATGCTTTAACGAACAAAACTGACAGTAATCGGTAGTAAGACCACCTGCTGTTCGTTGAAGCATAAATTGTCCGTATCGATGAAGCATAAAATGTCCAATCACGATAAAAGTTAAACCCGACGACAAGTGTTCCTTCAGCCGTGACCGGGATGGCAGACAAAAAAAGGATTTTTAAGCAAAGTCTGCATGGCTTAGACGGCAATCGCCAACCGTATAATGCTGGTTGTCGAATGAGACGAGGGCAGCGGCGTGGCAGATTCCCTTGGTGTCCTGTTAGAGCAAGCAAACTCTGGGCCAGTAGCCGAGGCCGCTTTCCTGGAGGCGTTGGCGAACCAGTCGATCCTGGTTATCTTGCAGCAGCCGCCAGGGGAGGGCGACGCTGCGCCCCAAAAGAACCTCGTTCAATTTCAGCGTGCCGATGGCACGTGTTTCGTGCCGATGGCACGTGTTTCGTGCCGCTGTTTACCGAGGCATCGCACCTACCTGGAATGCTGCCTGCACCCTCGAAATTAGTCCGTGTACAGATGCGGGTGCTCTTGAGCGCTGCGGGCGTGCACCCCTATGTGATCAACCCGCTATCACCAATCTCTTGGGCGTTAACAGAGAAACATCTGGCAGTGATAAAGGCGGCCATTGCTGCACGAGGGCTGTCGAATGAAAGCCCCTCGCGCGAGCAGCCTTGGGCCTTCGACTCGGTGGGTAACGAATGGTTTCCCGTGGCTCTTGCCCTCGCTGGGTGGTTCACGACCAGTGGGCGCGTCGACGTGGCATATCTCTACCGGATGAGACGACTGCGTACCACTCAGCCGCCCCAAGTCGTTCTTGCGATCGAGGAATCCGCGGATCCAGCCCTGGCCTCAATGCTCACGGAAATAGCGGTGCAAGCTGGTGCACCCATGGCCGAATTTGTGGTTCGCTTTCTGCCTGACGAGCCTTCACATCGGGCAGGGATCGACGCACTCCGCCTTGAGCCGTTTTATCGCCGTCCCGCTTCAGAATAAGCATTGTACTTAGCCACTGCGCCCTGATTTGCTAAGGCGAAGTGCGCTGCACACCAACTTGCTATGCCTACAAGGAGGGCGTAGCGTCGACGCGTCGCCGCAAGCGTCTCGATACCCCATGTCTACTGAAACTCACTACGGAAGGCCGGGCTCGGCCACCCCTGTGGCTGAGTATGTGCGGATGTCCACTGACAAGCAGGACACTTCGGTGGCGAATCAGCGGACCGCTATTGCCGCCTACGCCAGTGCCCATCACATGATCGTGGCGCAAAGCTACGTGGACGAAGGGCGTAGCGGACTGGACCTGGAAGGCCGACCTGCGCTTCAGCGTCTCTTGGATGACGTCCAAAAGCACTGCACGGGATGCACAGCCATTCTCGTCCTGGATGTCAGTCGCTGGGGGCGCTTTCAGAACGTGGATGAGTCCGCCTTCTACGAGTTCCTCTGCACCCAACACGGTCTACGCGTCATCTATGTCGCCGAGCCCTTTACAGGAGGGGAAGGGCCGCTACACGCAGTCCTCAAAAGCCTGAAGCGGTCGATGGCTGCGGAATACAGCCGCGAACTCTCGGCCAAGGTCTTTGCTGGCCAAGCTCGGTTGGTTCGCGCGGGCTTCGCCATGGGCGGTCCCGCCGCCTATGGACTGAGTCGGATGCTGGTCGATGCTTCGGGTAAGCCTCGATGCATCTTGAAGCCTGGTGAACGTAAAAGCATCGCCACGGATCGCGTTCGCCTAGTGCTCGGGCCACGTGATGAGGTGGCTGTCGTGCGCTGGATGTTCAAGCAGGCGGCCGCTGGCGTCACCATGAATGACATCGCACGGCGGCTCAATCAGAAAGGGAAGCGGCCCGCGAGAGGGGGCCCGTCTTGGAGCGCATCCACGATTCGAGGCATGCTTGATGACGAGCGCTACCTGGGCAAACTCATCTTCGGACGAGACCCATCACGGAGGTTGTCTCAGCCCGATCCATCGCAGCCAGCGCCCGAGCCTATTCGCATGGATCATGCGTTCCCTGCCATTGTCACGCAGGAACTGTTTGATGCTGCGCGTGAACAGCGCGAACTGAGATCTAGGAGGCTTACGGACGATGAGATGTTGGAGGCTTTACGAGATCTATGGCAGCGCGAGGGCCGCATCAATTTCCATCTGATGGCCTCAGATCCCAAGACCCCAACCTCACAAGCCTATCTTCACCGCTTCGGGAGTTTGCGAGCAGCGTACAAGCGCATTGGCTACATCCAGGAGCGAGACCTAGATTACGGAGATATCCGTGATCGAATTCAGGTATGGCTTCCAAGCGTGATGGGATGCGTGCGAGAAACACTTGAAGATGATGGTTCAACGGTGACCCAAGACGGGCGAACTCTCCGTATTGACGGGACCTGGTCGGCATCGTTCCACTTGATGCAGTCTTCCCAGGGTGGCCGCGGGAATATCCGTTGGATCGTGCCGCATTTTCGTAGTGCCGCAGACATTCTGGTCGGTATCCGCATGGACGTGAGAGGGGAGCGTCCTCTGGATTATCTGATTCTTCCGGCCGTTAGCGCGAAAACGTGGCCGGATGTGATTCAGAACAGTCCCGATGCGGGCGCTCGCTTCTATCTGTTCGATTCGCTTCGCGTCCTTCGCGAACTGGCCGCCCTCTCCATGGGAGTTCCGGATCATGCATGCGACGGATAAAAGGCGTTGGATACGCGAACAGCAGATGATCGCGTCTCTCGATATGGTCTACCACCTTTGCGCGCGTCACTGTCGATCCATTGCAGCAGCCTGCCTGCGCCTGCGTGACGATCCCATTTATGGGGATGTCTTGGGGCGTGATGGATACCGGTTATCTTCGGTGGCCACAAAGCTTCTCGAAGAATCCGCACATGCTCAAGGCACCCCCATGCTGCGCCTCGCGGTGAGCCGACGATTGCTGCTTCAGGTGATGGATCGCAAGGAAGTCGTCGTATGGCTGGCACGCGATCATCCAGAAACGTTGTCCATTTTGCTCAATGCGGCTGACTTCGATGGACTTGGCGTGGGCGATTTTGAAGAAGACCCGGTGCCTTCAACTAAGCGCGGACATAGAAGACGCATCGTGACTAGTAACTTTCTTTAAACTCAAACGAACTGCCTTCTTGGGCGAAGATTACTGTATTCAGCTCGTGCATGAAGGTGCCGGACGTCGCCTTGATGGCGGCTCGAAGTCCAGATTTGATAGCAAATTCTAGATTAAGTGCCGCGGCAGTAAGACCCACCAAGCCTAGCTTCTCAGAACGTCTAGCAACCTCTCTTGACCTGAAGCATGCCTCAATGTGTTCTTCTTCCAAGAGCGCGGTCACCGTCGACATGGCATCACGCAGCAGCAATTGAACATCTTCCGTCATGTGGGCCTCCTTTCTTCCATGTAAGGAAGCCTATGAGCTTAGCTTGGCGTCGCCCATAAGAATGTTCCGAAATTTGAGCTAGCATTGAGTCACAAGACGCTGTGCCTATTAGGCGTCTTGGATCATACGCCGTGGCATCATAGGCCAACGCTACTTTGGTCGACTCGGAAACGGGGCACTTCGCATGGGCAAGAAGAAGTCAGGACTGCATCATTGGTGGCCGAAGTGTGTCTCGGAAAGGTGGGCTGATGAGAGAGGGGGTATTAACTGCGTACTACCGACCGGCGGAGAACGCCGGGCGCGGCCGGAATCGTTCGGGGCGATCGGCAACGGCCATTTTATAAAACTGGGCAGTGAACCTGGAGAGTCGACACCCTGGGACCAAAACTTTGAACCGTTCTTTCAGCAGGCGGATGCTCGTTTCCCGGCGGTTATCGACTGGCTAGAAAGTCTCATATTCGAGCCGCGCAAGGGGCAGCCAGGAAGGAACCGGTTCTTGCCGCAGCCGTCCACCGATGAACTCTTCGGACAGATGGTCGAATCTTTGATATCGCTCGCCATTCGAAGTCCCGTGACGCGCGAATCCTGTGTATCTTTTGCCGAGCAGAATCGCGGGCCTTTAGCCGAAAGGGAGCGGAACAGTCTGATCACCTTGAACATGCGGGATATGCATGTCCGTGCTGTGAAAGCCTTAGGCTTCAGCGGAAAGGCGGCCGTTATCTCGTCACCTGATCGTGAACTCGTGTTCGGTGATGGCTTCTTCCACAATCTAACTTTGCCAAACGCCATGCCGCACTCGCCCAGCATTCTTGCGCCGCTCACGCCGCGCCTCGCGGTTCTCTATGCTCGTCCGATGCAATATACGGTTGAGCCGCGTCTCTCGACACTCGTCATTAGTGCTGAAGAGACCAATGCGCTAAACCGCGTCGTCCAAATCTATGCGTGCGACGAACTCTACTACCGATCCGACAAGCCTCTGTTAACGGACGAATATCGCGCCGGCAAGCATCTTCAGCTTTCCGGCCCCAATAATCCTGTCGAACAAATGATTCACGACATGCCTGGTGTGCCCGATCGCGATACATCCTTCGACCTCCTCGGGTGATTCGCTCGCAGCTAGTAACGCTGTCCACCTGTAGGGAAGCGCATCTGTTATTGCTACCATGTGCAGCCGGATCGTAACGGGCGTTGCGGCAGCGAATCGTAGCGTTGGAAAAAGCTCCCTGATGTTTGCAGGGGACACTGGTCAGCCGCCATCCGTTCTTGATGTCGAGCTAAGCGGTTACGTTGATTTTTGACGCGGAAGCAGACACTTCATACTGAGCCATCAGCTCACCTGTATGAATCGAACATCGTTGCGTCGTTCGATGAGATAGTGATGTTGGAGGCGCCCACTGATGGATGCCGCATCAGCCACCGGCACGCCAATGTGGAGTAGGAGCCGGATGACAAGCAGCACCTCGATGAATTTGGCTTTCGTCGCGATATCGCTCGTGTCAGGCTCAAGCTCGTTGGCGTGCGTTAGATCGTTCCTCAGCTTACAAATGGCTTCGAGATCCCCCGTTCCGTATGTCCATCGCTCTTGTGTCATCGTGGGAATCTCGTCCATAAATCGTTTTATGCAGCCGGCGGTATCGAGCTTAGATCGATTCAGACGATTCATCCGCTTGATGATTCGGCGGACATTCTTTGTGTCGTTGAAATATCTGAACAGGAAAGGCGTTGCTCGTGTCAGGAGGGTCTGCAACTTCTCGTGTGGGAGAAATGACTCATTCTGGTAGCAGAGCTTCTCGAGCAGACGGAAGAAGCCGAGAAAACGTTCTTCTGGATTGTCCAGGTGGCGATATCGCAGATATTTCTTTATGAACGCTCGATCGCTGTCCGAAAGGCCCATGTAAGTCGGGAAGACACGAATGGGGAGCGGCGGTAAACCGAGCTGGTCATGGCTGAGGTTGTGGCCGAGTGGAAAGAAGGGATAGCGACGTTCGGAATCAGTGACGTCCTGACGATGCCCAGCGACATACAACGACGAAGGCCAATAGCTACCGTGCTGTGTAATCAGTTGAATCCGCTCGGGGGCCAGGGGGTAGCCCAGTAAGAACGAGAGCAGTGTCTCCATTTCGTGGATCGAGGAAATCGCTTCGCTAGCGTTTCTAGGGGCGCCAAAGAACACTGACAGGACGGGCGGAAAATGAAGGCCCACCGAAAAGTCCGTCAGATACCCCATCCTGAGCTGATAGATCACTGCAACTTTGCCAAAGTTTGGCATATCAACCTGGAACTCCGCATTGACCGGCGAGTTCTGCGCGAACAGTGTGTCTTTTTCCGATGCCGCGATGACATGCTGAGTGGTCGTGACGCCTATCCATCGGGCAAGGGACGGCGAGCGAATCTCGAACCCTACATACTCTTCCTGGCCAGACATCTGTCCCCGTTGGAAGATGATGTGTGAGACGGCATAGCGGATCTCGAAGTGACCGATGAGTCTGGGGTAACGTTGAAGGGCTTGGCTGCTACCACCTATTCCCTTCAACCCACGCAGCATGAATGTGCCTTCGAAAGAAGTGCATTGGAGCTCGTCGAGCTCATGCCAATCCAGTGTCGATGAGCGCCCCTCGAAGGTATCGCCCCGAACGATCAGAATGGATTCTTCCGGGCTGAGGCTCAGGTCGCCGGCGAAGTGGGTTCCATTGTTCTCTACCACGACGCTGAACTGGTAGCTCTCGCCAAGCTGGAGCGCTTCAAGGGTTTTGTTCATGTTGCTGGTCCATGTTATCTAGTCCCTTGCACAGATGATGGCGCGAGATCGTAAGCTATGCATAGCGAGGTGCTGATCAAAGCTACTTATTATTTCACCGAATGTGGCGGTGCTTATCGATCGTTCTGGCTAAGTCCAGGGATCCAGCTCACTCACTGGATAGTGGTGCCTCGCACTGATGTGGGAAGTCATTTATGCACACAGGGCTTCCGTGCGCGCATAGGAAAGTTTTGAGAGTTTTGGGACACCCAAGAAATAGATGCCGCTCCACAGAATGACGGGTGTCCCGATCCACTCTGTCTATTGAAGGGGCCGCGTACTCAAGCGAGTAAGTCAGGCGCTAGCGAAGCTATTACAAACGATATTGTACGAATAGTGGGTTTCCCGTGCCATCTTCCCCAGTCAAGCGCCCCTGGACACCTAATGGATACAAAAAATGTAGCTGTTTCCCGGTGACTTAGCTCAGTCAGATGCCATTGTAGTACCGATATTGATCGCGATAGCTCTGGCTGCCATCAGTGTTGCAAAGGATGAGATTTAACTATAAAAAGGCTAGCACTGTCGCAGGGCGTTCTTGCGATGGTGCGGGGTGCGTGATTGTTGAAAAAAGCCAAGTAATTCGATAGGGAGTTCGTCTTGCGATTCATACATCGATACTCTTGGCGAATCCCCAGCATCCTTGATAGTTCGCTCGCCCGTCAATGGCAATTGGACGTGGCTGACCATTATCGGCTGTCAGAAGGACAGAGGTCACGGCGACGAGCGCCTGTACCGACTTCGGTTCTAGAAAATTCCGATTTGCACGAGGCGTTACATAGACTGCAGAAGGGCAAGTGTGCCTACTGTGAGTCCATGCTCGAGGAGATGGGGTACGTTCTAGAGCATTACCGTCCGCTGTCAAACGCAGCTGGATTAAATGGTCAGGTTGATAGTCCAGATCACTACGGATGGTTTGCGCTTGAGTGGCGCAACTTGATGCTTCTCTGCATAGCGTGCAGCAAGGTTAAACAAAACTATTTTCCGATACTTCGCGACCGAGTGCCGCCGTTGGCGAGCTGGCGTGAGGCAGTGTCAGAACGGCCGCTAATCCTTAATCCCTTCACCATTAGACCTGAGCGGCACATAGGTTTTGACCGTAAGGGTAAAGCATACCCCCTCTCGCCGATTGGAGAACATACGGTCGAGTTGCTTAATCTTAATCGCGAACACCTTCGTCGAAGTCGAGCCCGGGTGATTCGAGAGGTTGATCAAATCATTCGAGCAGTAGCGAGTGATTCTCGAATCGATCAACTTATCGGGCCGGATGCCCCTCATTCCGGTGCCGCTGCTATCTATGCAAAGAAACACCTCGAAGAGCTAGGAGTGCACTTGCCTGGACGGCGAGAGCTGTGGAGGGAAGTGCTCGCCTTCGTGATGAACCCGCAGGAGCATGGGCAAGGACTCGCGAACGAAAGTATGAGACCTAACAACCCGGCCTCCCGAGAGCACATCGTTCCTGCTTCACTACGTCACATTCGACGAGACGAAAATGCGATTGTTCGAATACGAATATCTGCTTTCAAAGGCATAAGTGAGCTAGCTTTGCGCTTGCCGAGATGGTCGACGACCGAGAGAGCGCCCAGCATGATGCTGTTAGGGGAGAACGCTTCCGGAAAAACCTCAATCCTACAGGCAGTTGCGCTGTGCTTGGCCGGGATTGAAGATCAAGCGGCTCTTGGGCTTCAGCGCGACGCTTACAAGACGCGTTCTCCAACCGATTGGCAGAGTGTTAGTCGCGACAACCCTCAGGTCGAATTAACATTTTCTGACAAAACTACACACATTTTCGAGTGGACGGGCAGAAGTCTTCGAACTGTCCGACGAGAATCGAGCGAGGCGGTACCCAGTGTATGGGCATACGGTGCGCATCGTCGATTGGGCAACGAGTCTGATCCAATGCCTGCAATAGTTTCGCTGTTCGAGCCTGATAAGGCGCTGCCTAACCCCAAGGGCTGGTTGGCAGAAATTGATGATCATCAGTTCAACGCGGTTGCGAGAGCTCTGCGTGTCATTCTTGCTTTGAAAAAATACGATGATATTGAACGAGTTCGTGGTGAAGTCTATGTACGAACCCAAGGGCGAGTCACACCAATCGAGCAGTTGAGTGATGGTTACAAGTCGCTATTCGCCATGGTGGCTGATGTTATGCGTGGACTATTAACAAGGCGAACCAACTTGGAGTACGCCGGTGGCGTCGTACTTATTGATGAAATTGAAAGCCATCTTCATCCACGATGGAAGATGAGAGTTGTGGCGGCATTGCGTGATGCGTTGCCTGGCGTGCAGTTCATCTTCACCACTCACGATCCCTTGTGCCTTCGAGGCATGCATAAGGGTGAGGTGGTAGTGATTTACAGAGACGAAAGTGGCGAGCTTTGCGCCATGTCGGACCTTCCGGATGTTTCGACGCTGCGTGTTGATCAGCTTCTGACGTCGGATTTCTTTGGCCTCAATAGCGCTACCGACCCCGCGATTGATCGGATAACCGCTGAGCTGGCCACGCTTGCGGCGATACCAGACGAAGCCATTTCCGTGACGCAGCGTACGCGGAGAGATGAGCTCTTGAATGAGTTTCCTGGTATGACAACCATCGGGAGTGACGTGGGGCGCCAGATTGCTGCTGAAGCGCTAACGCGGCACGTTAATGATGATCAACGTGACCTTACGCTAAGAGCGGATGCGCGTCGCGATTCGATTCGTCGAATACTTGACGTGCTCAACGAGGAGACATTCGGGAAATGATCCGCGTCGATCGTAGCGCTGTCGATCCTCCGGCCTCGCTGGTAGATGACGACGGCCCAGGGAAAAGGGAGTTGCGGCGAGCAATCCAGCACTACCAGCGCCGAGACGCAGGAACCTTTAAATTCAAGACTTACAAAGGGGCAGACGTACTAAGGGCGCTGGAATCGCTTTTTCACGGAAAATGTGCATATTGCGAGCATCGATATGCCTCTGGGGCTCCTGCCGATATCGAACACTACCGGCCCAAAGGGGAAGTGAAAGGGGATACGACCCATCCAGGGTATTGGTGGCTGGCAGCAGAGTGGTCGAACCTTCTCCCTTCATGCATCGATTGCAACCGGTCGCGATATCACGAGCGCGTAGAAGGTGTGCCTGAGTTCGATGACGGCGAAACTCCTGGGGATGTCCTTCTAGGAAAGGGTAGTGAGTTTCCCATTGCAGGTGCGCGCGCTGTTTGTCCAGCGGATGATTGCGATGCTGAGGATCCTCTACTGATTGACCCGACTCGAACGAATCCGTCGAACCACCTGTCATGGAAAATGCACAAGAACAACCACTTCGCGACGCCGCTTTGGAAAGATGAGGAACAGCAGTTAGATAAGTACGGGCTAGCCAGCATTGAGGTCTTTGGGCTGAACAGGCGCGCACTTATGGAAGATCGCGCACGAATTTTTCTTGAGGTTAACAGCAGAGGAAAGACGCTTGCTAGGCGAGTGGTGCGCGCGGCATCGGCCACTGGGCGAGCACTTGAGGAAGAACTGGAAGACATCATGGATGATTTATGTACCCTGCGGGCGCTAGCAGAACCTGATCAGCCGTTCTCTTGGGCAGCAGGCCAAGCCCTCGAGGAATTACTAGCAGACATTAGCGAAACGCTCACCGCGGCTCTGAGATAGCTCAAGGCTACCATCGGTAGCTAGATCGTACACACGACCGGCTCTCAAAAAGTTTCTTTATGGCTTCCGTCGGTGACACCAGATCTCGTTCAGATCACTGATACCGGTCATATGGGATCAGAACATTCTTCTGGCGGTAAAACGCTCTGAGCCTTTATGCACTCTGGAAGGGCCAGTGTTGGTGGAGGTTGCTGACGGCTTATACACGCGTCAAGGATGCGTATCATTGCTGAGAAGTATTTGGAGCAGGTGGTGCGTCGCCAGTAAGTCTCCTACGCTTAGACTCTTGCGCTTGAGCTACAACTTCAGAGAACGAACGATCTCCTCTATTGGCAACGGCGAATCCAAAAAAAAGGAAATACGGTTTATCTTCCTGCTTCAGTGATTGAAGTGCTTTCTTCCGATGGGCATGTGTCTGAGCGATTACTGCGTTCTTGTAGTGCTCATCCAAACGTATGACTTCGTCCAGGATCAGCCCAAAGACTGCTTCGCCAAACTCGAAAGCTTGGTTGCTATCTGGGAAGTTTCCTTTGTGGATGACCGAATTGCGAAATGTCGTCAGTCTGGTGGGAAGTGTCGGTGGCCGTTTGCCTTCCTTCAATGTTCGCATGCCGATATACATCCCTAGCTGTCGCTCGGATTGAGCGGCGACTGACTTCCACATCATTTCCATCTCGTCGATGTCGACGTTTTCGGAGGTCAGCTGCACACGAATGGAAAACTCGTATAACCGTTCCAGTGCGGCAGCAAAGCTACTTACCGACTCTCGAAAGTAACCATCCACAAAAGCTTCTAACCCGCTTTCGAAAAGCAGCTGGAACTGGAAGTTATCGAGGATCACAACTAATTGATGTCCTTCCGGACACACCGCTCGATAGGGATTATTTTCCTGAACTGGCAATATTCTGCTCTGTATTAGAATGCCGTCAGGGCCAAATTCGCCGCCGCTCACTTGAGCGGCTAGAGCACACTCAGTGCACGGGATCATGATTTCCATTTCTCCTCCTTTATCAGCTCTATCGAGGCTGACTGGTGCTATATGATCAATCCAGCGATCACGCAATTTGATGCGAAGCGACGGCGATTCGCTTGGCGACCTCGGCTGGTGGGCAGCTTAACCAATCTCACGAAGGCCGAGTGGCGGCAGGGCCCGGTTAGATAAGGCCATGCCCACAGTCGGTAGGGTGGGGATGGCAGGATGGATCGCCCGTGGACAACCTGAATGCCGATTGCCCTCCCATGCGCCTTTCCCCACGTCGACCTCTCAGCGCCAGATTAGGCGTGCAAGAGGACGGAATTGGTGGTGAGCTTCCAGAGCCCGCGCGTGCTTTGACTGCCGCCGCCATCGCGGACCTGGGCTAGAGTCGGGGTAATTGTGGGATTCGAAAGCGAATAAACTTCGCCTATTGCGAAGTTTATTCGCTTAGGACTAGAATGGCCCTGGGCACTGATGGGTCGCTGGTTGCTACCCTCGCAAAATGTGGAACCTGCGGTATTGGGTTCGTGGAGGTTTCTGACCTCTGTCCTTCCCGGGAGCACGGTCGCGACCGGGACGGCGATGAGACGGGCTCGACGTCACGCGGTTAGGTGACGACGAGCGAGGGCCTCGTCGTCACCATGGAAAGAAGGGCGAAGCGTGCTGTCTGACCCGTTCTCTGGGTTGCGAGGGTCCGACGGGGTTGGCTCGGAATAGTCCGGTCAGCCACTGGAGGAAACCAGGAGAACACCATGAAAGACACAGCTGCTCGACCGCGTGCTTGGCGTAAGTGGATATTGCGACACCTGAAGGCGGGGCTCCAAAACCCCAAGGTATTCCGCTGGTGCATGTTTGGCCTGCGGGTGCTCGAAGAAATCCGCCGTTGGTGGTCATGATGCTTGCGCAACGCTCTTCTTCTCCAAGCTAATTGGAGATTGTTATGTTGAACCAAGCGCTTCGAATGGCTCGGGAGTTTCATCGGTTGACCCAGGCGGATCTGGCGTCAAGGCTCGATATCTCAACTTCGTATTTGTCGGAGATTGAGAACGGAAAGAAGCGGCCGTCATTGGACATTCTGGACGGTTACGCCAGGATCTTTGGTGTTCCGGCCTCCACATTCCTGTTGTTTGAGGAACGATCAAACGGAAAGACAGGAGACGAGAAGGCCTCAAAGGCCGAAAAGCTGCTCAAGTTTTTTGATTGGGTACTTAACCAGGAAGCCGACGATGAAGCCCACGGCTCGAAAAAAGAGAGAACGCCTAGAGCGGCCCAAAAAGCAATACGCACTTGATCAGTGCGCACTTTTTGGAATTAAGGGCGTCGGTCAGCTGATGCGGGTGCTGCGATGGAGCGGCACCCGCGCTGAACTTGAAGGCTTTGACCAGGCCAAGGGCAGTTATAAGGTCTGGGAAAATGAGAAAGGAAGGCTTATCCAAGCGGCAGGAACAGACATGCGCAAGCTTCAGGCGCGCATCGCCGTCCTGTTGCGGCGAGTCATCCCTCCGGCATACCGCCACTCAGGAGTCCGTGACAGATCATTCCTGACCAATGCGAAGTTCCATTCCTTGGATGAGCCTTCCGTCAAGCTCGACATCAAAAGCTTCTACCCCAGCACTTCATTTGCTCACGTCCGGCGGTTCTTTACACAGGACATGAAGTGCGCTGGAGATGTCGCTTTCTTGCTGGCAAAGCTGTGTTGCTATCACCGTCGTCACCTGCCAACAGGCGGTGTCCATAGCGAGGTTCTTGCCTTTTACTGCCATCGAAAAGTGTTTGAGCAACTTTATCAGCGTGCAAAATCACGCGGTGGTGTAATGACCATCTACGTGGATGACATCATGCTTACGATGCCAGGTGCCTCCCTGACAGACCTGGAATGGGCTCGGCGCTTATTCGCAGACCAGCGAATGACAATTCACCCCGGTAAGTCGACCGTACTACCCAAGCGTGAGCTGAAGACCATCACTGGGGTGAATATCCATAGAGGTGAGTTGAGAGCGCCGAAGAGTCAGCACAAATTGATCCGCCAACGTCACGCTGAGCTTGCTATAGCGGAAGATGGGCAGCTTGCGGCAGCATTGGCGAAGAGCTTGGTGGGCCACCTCGATCATGTCGCTCAGATCGAGCCTCGATTACGAAGCCGAGCCATGGGGACGCGTGCGCTCCTGAAACATATGATCCTTCCATCAATGAAGCACGACAAAGCTCACCGATAGGTAGAGCTCGCTGTTTGTGAAATGAATCATTGGCAAATGCAATGTTCGCTGTTTGCAAGAGAGTACGGATAGGGACCGCCCACCCTCGCAAGACTTAGGAACGGCACTACATGACTCCGCTAAGAGAACAGAGAGCATCAGAACTCATCGGGAGCAGCGATTGGATCATGCAGCCCAAAGACGATATGGAATGGATGGCGGAAACATTGAAGCAGCGTGCTGCCTTTGGCGGAAAGAACGCGATTCCGGCATTTCTCTACCGCTATTTTGCGCCGGGTGGGTTCACGCGAGCGAATCTAGAGGATGTGTTGCTTCGATCCCGAATGCGTTTGAGCGCCAGGTCAGAATTTAATGACCCATTTGATTCTCACTGTGACTGGCTTCCTCCAGACTCGCGCGAAGAGGCGCATTCTTACTTCTGTGGGGTAGCCATGAACCACGGACACACAGAAGCGGAAGCCAAACTAATTGCTGACACCGCGACCCAGGATGGTGAGTATTGGAAGCCCTTCTATGACACCGTGCGGGGCGCAATAGAAAAAACAGGCATCACCTGTTTTGCGGAAGACGGGCTAAATTTTCTGATGTGGTCGCACTATGCGAGCCATCATCGTGGTGTCGTGGTGGAGTTTCACGAGCTCACCAACAAGGGGCCCATTTTCAAGGTGTTCCCTGTGCGCTACGGCGACGAATTTCCACGCTTCACATACAGTCGTGAGCACTTCCACCAGCAGGTCTTCCGAAGCGTCTTATGCAAGTCAAGCGCTTGGCGATATGAAATGGAGTGGCGAATCGTGCATGCACCACACGCCAAGAGTTACGGCGATTTCGTCGAGCCTAGCATTGTAAAATCGCTTACGTTCGGATGTCGAGCGAACGATGAGTTTAAAAACGAAGTGCTGACAATCGTTGCTGAGCGCAAGAAAGCCGGGCTACCAGATGTGGAGCTGTACGAAGCGAAATTGAGCGATAACGCATTTGCGCTCGAGCGCGTGGCGCTAACATGACGCTAGACCTCGCCAGCTCCCCGGTTTCGTTGAACGAGCGCAAGATGTGGAATTGCATGCAATTCAGTGCAAGCGATTCTATCGAGCCGCATTGTCTAGACATACGCTTAGCCTAGCCAAGCGACGGCTTCAGTTTTTGACACTGGCTTGTTCGTATAATGCATACGATACAAATGTTAACAATTTCAGTAGCTTACTTGACTTTTGGTGATGCTCGTGACAGCCTCGCCCCATCGCTCCCACCCGGCGGCTGCCCGGGAAGAGGTGTGGCGTCTGAGGTCCTCTTCTCCCAGCCAATCCGGACGAGTCCGGACTGAGAGGATCTATCGATGGTCTTCGGGCCGATGGCGCAGATTGACCTAGATCTATATCTCCCCAGGACGCCTGTCCTGAGCGGACCAGAGACGGCCCGCATCATGGGCTTTCCAACGACAGAGGCCCTCTACAAAGCCAGACAAGCTGGCCGACTCCCTATTGAGCTGTTTCGTCTCCCGGGACGACGAGGCTGGTTTGCTGCAACTGCAGCCGTTAAAGCTTGGCTGGAAGCGTCACTCATGCCAGCCAAATCTGCTAACGCCGCCACGAAGGAGGTGACGCCAATGGATAGCTAATCATTGGGTCGCCGGAAAAGAGAAAACCTCGCGTGGCGCGCGAGGTTTCTCTTCTAGCTGCGGAATTTGGATGGTCCCGCAGCTCAATCCTGCGACTCCCCTGCTTCGACTGTCAAGCCCTTTTCTATAGGTGCGCCCATCTCCGGGCCCACTTTCAGGAGGGCGCGTGCTCACGCTCATCAAATCCCGCTCTTTCCGGAAGATGACTGCGCGCGCCTGGGCAGAACTACAACGCTTGGGAGGCCAATCATGCTTTCTGATAAGGAATTTGCGGAACGCATTTCCGCATGGAATTTGCCAGCCGCTGGTATCGACTATCTGCGCCGTGTTCGAACGTCGCCACCATCACGCAATGTCGCATCACACGGGGCCGTAAACACAACGTGGCGATATGCCAGTCACAAGATGGCTTGCACTATCCAGGGTGAGAGCACGTTAGAACGCGACTTTCTGGTCCGCTGCGAGTACCTGAAGGGTGTCGCGGAGTTTTGGGATCAGCCAGAAACGGTAAGCGTCACATTTTCCAGCAAGATTGGTCGGGTGCAGCGGGTGCCCTATACCGCTGACATACTCGTCATTGAAGACAATGGCGTCACTGCTTACCAGGTTAAACCAAGGGTGAAATGCGACCGCCTCGTCGAACAGCGTCCTTCCCGCTGGGCCCGAAGAGACCATGGTTACGTCGATATCTCTGCCACTGAGGTCTTCGCTGGACTTGGCATTCGCCATCGCGTCGTCACAGAAGATGACATTGATGCCGTCACAGCAGAAAACTTTGCGCTGCTTCTCCAAGCCAGACGATCCCTAGTTCCCGACGACCTCGATCTAACCCGCCGCATCGAGAGAACTCTTGCTGACGAAGGCGTAACCACAATTGGCGACCTTATGAGAATCGTTGGGACGCCGGACACGACGCCATTGCTTCGGCTCATTGACGAAGGCAGGGTCACAGCCCTGCTAGATAAGCACCGGCTAGCCGACCACGAAGATGCCCTGGTCGGCCTCAATAGAGAAGACGTGGAGGAGGTCAGCCTCGTGCGGTCGCAGTCCACGGTCCAATCGGGCATGCTTGAGGTGCCGCATGCCGAAGCGCCAAGCCTGGGTCAGATCAAAGTCATGCTATCCCGGCAAAGGCAATTGAGCTGCCGTGAAGCCAGTTCAGTTTCGAAAAAGACGTTGCGACGTTGGCAGTTGGCCATCAACGCGGCCAATGGTGATGTTCGCGCCCTCATATCCAAAACGAACCTCCGAGGTAATAGATCTCGCCGTATTGGCCAGGAAGATCTCGCGCTTATTAGTCAGGTCATCAGTGATCGCGTCTTAGTTCCGAACCCTGGTACGACTAAGGCAGCCTACCGCGCATACGTCAATTGGCACATTGAACGGCATTCCCTTGCCTCTGTGACAGCGCCAGCCAGGCCGGTTTCACTTCGCACGTTCTTTACTGAGGTCGCTCGAATACCCATGGCTCAGAGGGGGGCGGCTCAAGGAGGTGCGAGAATGGCAAATGCGCTTGCTCCTCCGGTCGCTCCCAATCTGCGATCACTGACACCGCTTCGCCCCTTTGAGCGTGCGCACATCGATCACTATCTGATAGACCAGCATGTGGTCCTCCTTCGACTGGGAAAGAACAAGAAGATAACTAAGCGAGCCTGGCTGACCGTCATGATCGATCAGGCAACCAAAGTTGTCTTTTCCATATCCATCTCGTTCCGATCACCAAGTCGCCGTGCGTGCGCTTGCGTCATACGTGATTGCGTCAGACGGCATGGCCGTCTCCCAGAGACAATAGTTGTCGATCACGGTGCTGAGTTTGAATCGACCTATTTTGAAGCTCTGCTGGCGCGCTATGGCGTCACTAAACATGAGCGCCCGCCTCACGCGCCACGGTTTGGTGGACAGATCGAGTCAACCTTTCACAGCATTCGCGAAGAGCTCATTCGATCACTAGACGGCAGCACATCAAACGACGAAAGAGGCCGTGCTATCTCCCCATCCCATCGAGGCCAGGCCCTTTCGAGCTGGGAGCTTCGACAGGTGTATGAGGCGTACGAATCCTACTTCTACAGGCACTTCAATCTGAAGGTTCGCGGCACAAGCATTTGTTCAGCCGATAACGCCTATGACGAACTAATCACCGTGTTTCCGTGCTCCGGTATTTCTCTCACCTACAACGAGACGTTTCTGATCGCAACCGCGGTACCGCTAAACCAAAAATTCACGGTCACGCACAATCGGGGCATCACACATCACGGGCGCTGGTATTTCCACCCAGGACTTCTTCATACGCGAAACGGAGCCAAGGTAGACGTTCTCGAGGACCCTTGGGACGATGGTCGTCTTTACGCCTCGGTCAATGGCAAATGGCTGACATGCCTATCGAGCGTAGGTCATTCCGCACACGGGTCATTAGAACTTCGAATGCTTCGATCAATTGCATTCCTGGAGACGCAATCACTCAGGCGAGAGCAAGCTCTGGCACAGCAAGTGACTCTCGAATCCGAAGTCGCTCAACGCCGTAAAACGAGCGGTTCGACGTCGATTGGTGGACCGAAAGCGAAGCGGACCGCTAACAGAAGCAGCCGCCAATCTCGCCCGCAGGATCCTACTGGATCAAGGCCATCTCCCTTCCTATCGCATGAGGGTCATCTAGATGGACATCCGAACAGTCGCAAATAAGCTTCGCAGCACGGTCGTTGACCATCCGTATTACGAACTTTCCTACAATCGCCTCTACAACCTGAGCGCAATTGCCCAGCCAGGTAGCGTGATAATGGTCGTTGGACCGACGCATGTCGGAAAGACCATGCTGTCACGCAAACTTCTTGCAACACTGGTGTGGTCGGACTCTGAAAAAATGTCGCAAGACACATCGATCGTTCGCATTGAGGCCGCGACGACGGATCAAGGTTTCATCTCCACTCGCTACTTGATGCTCTGTCTTCTCGCTGCACTGGATCACCCTTTCTACGTGGGGGATAGAAACATACGACTAAGCGATTCGGAATCCATGTTACGAAAGCGCTTAGTCAACGCTATAAAAGCCAGAAAAACGCAGTACATCATCATTGACGAGGCGCATCATCTGCTTCGCACTAAGAGCGATCGTCGCGCTGAGGGCGCCCTTGATTCCATCAAATGCCTTGGCAACGAAACGAACTGCGTACTCATCTTTGTCGGCGGTTATGAGTTACTCGCCTACTTGTTCCTATCTGCACATCTCAATGGGCGAATGACCGTCATCGATTTCCCGAACTATGGACTTGATGAACAGGGAATCATTGAGTTTGACCGCCTACTGGTCACCGTTGACCAATGGTTGCCTTGGGCTCGGGGAATGTCGCTCTACAAGTTTCGTGATCACATCTACGAAGGGACCCAAGGATGCTATGGCCAGTTAATTCATTGGAGCATAAGCGCGATAGCCGAGATGAAAAGCCAAGGCAACCACCATCTGAAGCTCGCTCATTTCCTATCGACTCGCCGCGCGGGGCAAGTCCAAGCAATTAAGGATGACATCGCGAAGGGAAGGCTGTACCTCGCAGACCTAACAAAACAGGCGAGGGAGATCGGGGTGGAATCGCCTCCTGATCTTTCAAAGAGCCGGAGCGGGCGGCCGTTTCAGCGTAAGCCAATACGAGACCGTGTTGGCATCGACAACTAATCATGGCCAGAACTTATTACTTTCAGCTTCAACCGGAGGGGCTGGGCACCCCGGAAGCGGAGTGCTTGGCTTCGTATCTACACCGGCTAGCAGCCTATCACGGTGTGACCCTTCACCAGTTGATCGAACATCTTAGAGCGTGGGAGGGATGGAGCCGCCGCTCAAACAGAATTCTTCCGAAGAATTGTGAAAGCGGGAGGTTCAATGGATACAGCTCGGATACCGACATACTGGTGAAGGCATTGGATCGTGCGACTGGCTTGAATTGCCTTCGCGCCTGTACGCTTTTATCTTTACGCAGTGTGGCCGCTGGAAACGGTGTTGGGGCAATCAAGCAAAGCCGCGCGTGGTGTCCTGCCTGCTATGCGAATGCGGACGCGTGCGGATTACCGATTTACGACAGACAGGTGTGGCAAATTGTTGGCGTGGAGACCTGCCTGACGCATCACATTCCTCTTGTTTTGCGATGCTGGAGTTGTGGCAGCATTCAGCGGAGCCAGACTTCGAAGACGACTCTTTCCCGCTGTGAGGTGTGCGAAGCCATTCTTTCGAAAAGCGTTGCCGACCCAATCATAGGATCGGATACCCGCTACACCCCGAGGCATGTCGCCTCATTCATTGCGTACATCTCGTCGCGAGCTGACTTCCAATTTAAGGCAGGGACGCTCACCACATTCTGCGATCTTATGGTGGAGCGGTACTCGCGTCGAAAGCTGATGAATGATCTGGGCGATGTTTTTCACCGACGCCGCTATAACGTTAGGCCGACACTGCGCTCCTTGCTAGACCTTTCCACCTACTTTGACATACCTCTGGCTGATTTCCTCATTTCACCGACTGAGGCCGCGGCGCAGATAACTCTTGGCTTTGATCCTGTAGTTCAAAAGAGAGAGTCTCGGCCAAGAATCAGCAAGTCGGAAAAGCTTGATCTAGCAATTTTGTATCTACGACGAGCGCTGTCGGCGGGTTCGCCATATCCAAGTGTTCCTTCTATCTGCGCTGAGGCTGGGGTCTGTATGAGCTATGTCTATAATAATGCCTCCGATCTTGCTGATCGTTTAGTTAAGCTAAGGAAGAAGAGCAAAGCGCAGATGAAGCTAAGAAAGATGCGTAAGATAACGGGGCTTCTTCAGCACGAAGAGAAGAGGGATAGATTTACAACGGAACGGGACTATATTGCGTGGATAGCTTCTCGGGCCGGGGCGTCAATCAATCAGGTCCGCCAAGTTTACAGCGCTCGAAAGGCATAGTATCGAGCAAAGCAGGTAAAGAACTGGCCTGACACGTGCTCAACTTATCAAAGAAGGCGAGTTGGATCAGACGAATATCGTTGGACTGTGCTCTCTCCACCCACATCGGAATAGGTGGGTACACGTTGATGAGCCGTGGGACGATATGGCGTGCGAACTTCGGTCGATCTGAATGCCTATTCCGCGTGGCCTGAGCGCGTCGCTGGTATCGATCGGTGACAATTGGCCTGCTGCTCTCGGCGCCAATGGGTAAATCCAGCAGCGTCTTCTTTGGTCGAAAGCGGATACTCAAAATTCCACAGTCGTCCTTGATCATGGCGCCAACGTTTGTGTTTACGCGTGCGTTTGATGGCGCAAGGCGTCACCGAATTCGTCGCTGTGCAAGCTTTTACTATGCACAAGGCTCGCTAGATACATATCCGGCTGGCTCCCTAGTGTTTCTGAAAACTTCACCTCTAAGTCAGTGCCATACTTATGTGGAAGAACAGCAATCGACTGCAAACAGTCCGACAACTCATGAACGAGTTTGGCTTTGCAGTCATCAATACTTCGGATGCCACCGTTTGCCGGGATCAGTTTTTCTGGATCGCCTACATCCCCCCCCCACAAAGCCAAGCGCAAGCTCTTCTGTGATCCAAGTGCGCCCGTACCTCTTGATTTTAAGCCGTTCGTAGAGCTCATCTAGTTACAGCGCTGACTTTTTCAAGACAACTGAGTTCCCTATCAATTGCACCAACGCGTTCTAGCCCACCTACGAGTCCTCTTGGGAGCGAAAAATGGAGTCAGCAAGTCTGGTTCCGGTTGACGCCAACTTCGCGAGGACACGTAGCTGTTCCTTGCAGGAAATTACATCAGTAGGGATCGGATAGTTGATCGCGTGGTCTATCTCACCCCATGCTTCTTCAAAGAGCGTTCGAACCTGGATCTCGCAACTCAGGAATGAGTTTGTGAAAGGGCGTACCACATAGTGGATGCTAGTGTAGTAGCTCTCCTTGGTCTGACATTTAATGCCTAGACCAGTTAACATTGCGGTAGCTTCAGGGTCCCAGCTGTACCCGATGGGATCTTCATTTAGCACCCAGTAGCCTTCCGAGACGTGCTTGACTATCAGACGATGGAGTTCAGGAAACTGTTGTGAGTAGAGATGAAGCACTCTCACGCCAGCAAAGTCCGTGATCCGATTGAAGAGTTCATCGACGCGAATAGGTGACTCCTTCGCCTTGCGGATGATTTTCTCGCGAAGGTGATCGTGATCTTTCAGCCTAGACTTCACCGAATGTACAAGCGGGAGCGGTCGCGTATTGAATTGACGCGAAGTGAAGAAAGAAGCAACTTGCTGACGAAACAACTCAAAGTCGTCCGCCTTCTCTCGGTACGCGCTAACGAGAACTTCCAGTTGTCTTTTGGTTGGTGCTCTAGACATTGTCGGAAATACCAATTGGCTCAAGAGCGTCTAGACGAGCGATCACAGCTTCGGCGAATGTCTGGTAAGCGCTCTGGGTAGCGATATACCGATCTTGGTTCGTCAAGACCGTTGCCATATCTCCCCTTTCGAGGGCAGATGTAGGTAGCTTCCACATTGGAACGTGATACTTCTGAGCGTGCGCGGGATATGTGTTGTGCGAATGCATTATAGAAACGCCTATCGGCGCCTTGATCGATCTAAGCGTTAATCCGTTGCTAAGCGCTCGGGGCATATATTCAGTGATGGTGTCTGGGATCTTTCGCGCATAGTCATAGTGCGCGATAGCCATGTCCAGAGGAGAAGATCCCTCTCGCTTCTTTGCGTTGTAAACCGTGTAGCCTAAGAAACTCACGAAATCACGCGGGAGATACGGGCGCCGACCGGGCGGAATAAGCTGATATAGGGTTCTTAACTCTTGTCGCCAGCGATTCAAGCTGTTTCCGATATTACGGATGCCGTAAAGACTGAACAGATCGGGCGCGCACGGCACAAGAAACGCATCAACTGTCGTCAAAATGGTCTTGTTTAATTGCCCAAGGCTTGGCGACGTATCAATGATCGCGTAGTCATAGTCGTATTCTTCTGCGTAACGAAGAACCAGTCGTCTTACCTCGCTCAGAGTGCGAATTGCGAGCGGCTGTCCAACGAAGGCATCACTCCAACGCCGAGCTAGAGCTTCTTCATACATATGGAGGGTGAGGCGCCCCGGAATCAGGTGGAGATTGTCCGTAATTTCAACCGGAGGGGGCAGATGCTCCAGTTCTCCCGTACCTTCTTCCGCGGGCTTCAGGAGGAAATGAACAGTACGAGGCTTAGCACAAAGCCTACTAAACGCCGCAGGCGTCATCGCGGCACGAGCGGCCTCGAAACCGGGTTCATCGATGAATGCGTTCTCCTCATTCCATAGTCCTTCGATAACCTCCTCTTCGAGACTATAGATGGAGAGGTTACATTGCGGATCAAGGTCGACAGCAAGGACCCTATTACCTAACTCCGCTAAGGCATGCGCAAGGTGGAAAGTTAGAGTTGTCTTCCCGACCCCGCCCTTATTGTTGAATACAGAGATTATATTTACGCTCATAGGTGGCCCTTCATTGCTGCGCTTAGTGGATGTCTTGAATAATACTTCGGATATCGCCTGATGCTATGTCCTGAAGGCGAAGAAACTCAACTTTGGCTTTACTGGCCTTTTCCACGAGTGAGCGTAAGGCATGGCCGGTACAACTGCCAGTATATAATTCGAATCATAGCGATGGTCATATCCTACGCAGGATCGTTGCTAGCAGATTGTGAGACTGGATCGCAGCAGAGTTCATCGAAGCGCTCCTTTTGTTTCACCACTTCCAGTGATGCCCAAGGCCGGACGATCAGGCCCGACAACCAACGGAGGTCGCGCGTAACAACGTTCGAGATAGGGGGATAAACAAGATCCGCTGCGCTCTTCCCACACAGCTAAGTCACCCGCATACATTCGAAGTGAAAAGCTCGGCTTGGCAACAGATGCCACCGCTTCATGCGAGCGATACGGTTCGTCAGGCATCCACGCGGTTCCTGCCAAAGGCCTCAAGTACGCGTGATGTGTATCAGCGTTGCCGCCGTCTTCATCATCGTGGAGGCCCTGGTGTAACCGCCTCCTGGACCGAAGAAGGTCTGACTTTTGTAGATGGATGGAACGTTACCGCCAAGCTCTCGCGCGCTATGGTTTTCGACTTGAATAAATGCACGCTACCGCGGATAGATCGCGCTTGATTCGAAATTGCTCCATATGCTCAGGTAAGCAGCGCGTGACAGTTTCGAGCAGAGCCGGATCCGAAAATCTTCTCTATTTGGGTGACACAACACATCAATCAACACGAACTGCTGATCAGTCACCATACCGAAGGCCAGCCAGTTGGCTGATCTTGAGAAGTTTCGACCCGGAAGAACGGGCTTCCCATTCAAGTGGAAGCGCAAGATGTCTCATGGCACAAAAAGATAATCAGCCTGGCTTGAATGGTCGCGTCGCCTCAGCGGCCAAGTATGGTTAAACGCACAAGTGGTGACATGTTGATCTCCTCTGAAGGGGCTCAAATTGCGAGCAGACTCCAATGCCCCCGACCGCTAGGCTTCAGCCAGAAGGTCTGGTTCGCGATCAGTAAACGGATCTTCCGGACTGTCTTGGACACTTTATGCTTCATATGAAGCATAAAGTGTCCAGCCGACATAAAAGATCAACCGGATAAAAAGCGTTCCCAGCCGTATCAGATGCCGCTGCCCTATCGCACTCCCCATCACCCAGGCACTTGCGCCTCCCGGATCCCGAAGGCCTGGTTGGAGGCATGGTGAAGCTGCCTCTAATGCGGACGTGCCCCCGACACGCTCGGACTCGGAGGTTGAACCGATCCCTGCGTTGGCCCTCCCATTGGCGGGTCTTCAGATGTGCCATCGAGGAATTGTCCAGCCATGGCGCATTTACAGGGAACTCCTTTGGTCGTTGGGCCTTCGCCGATTGGGCATGCAGATGGATACATCGCGGGTTGCCCGTTTGGCAAAGTGATTCCATGTGCGTGGAGGGTGGATATCTCCACTCTGCACCAGAGGCGTGACTGCTGCGACGACGAGCCCGAGCAGCCGAGAACGCCGACAACCAGGCCTTCGGATCTCTTGTGCGGGAACGTGACCTGGTCTCCATCATCGAGCGTCACCTGAGCAAACTTCCTACCTATCATGGGCGCCCATGGCGGCATTGCCGGTGGAGAAACGGGGTCGAGCATGGCATTAATGATGACGGTCTTTCCGCAGCGATTAAGTATCGGCCGATTTGGGTCGTCCCCGCCTGCAACAGAAAGGCAGCCACAATCGAAGCCACCGTAGGGCCCTTCCAAATGCTCATCTGACCATCTGGCGGTAATGGTTTTCTGGCGTGGCAGTCCCGGACCCGTATCGTGAAAGGCTTTGGGAAGCTTTACCGTCGAACTCGGACCCATTGTCGTATCGACCATCAAGTTGGCCTCGTCCTCTGCGTTCTTTCTGCACTCCATGGTCAGGTCCCCGCCGGGGATTGAGTCGCCAACACTGATGGGGACAGTGGTTTGATTTGGCCCTTGGCGCGTGCAGTTCATCGTGATTCCTGCATGAGGCAGAATGTTTCTAATTTCGACGGGGAGCGAGGGCACGCCCTCGGGGCGCGTCACGTGAACGATCACATCGAAGTCAGTTGCCGAATTTGCAATTACTTCAAGATAGGTGCCCGGCATTTGCCGAGATGTGTTGTTCACGCAAACTTTGAGGAGGTCAAGCATCTCTGAGTTAAACGTCGCGTCTTGCTTGATGCTCTTCATCCTGTCGCGGGCTTCATCGTAGTCCGATGACAAGAAGGTATTTAGCTCCTCTTGGAACTTCCCGGAGTCGCTTTTTGCGTCCGCGCTAAAGCCGACCACAATGTCCTCAAGGGGAACATTTGCACCAAGCGATTCACCTGACTGTTCCCACTCTTTATAGCTTGAGAAGTGCTTAGTGCTTAGAAGAGACTTTAGTTGTTGATAGTGCTCTTCGTCAGAGAACGCATACTTTTCGTCCTTCAAGCTGCCTTTCGCCAGCGTGTTACACATCTGATCTGCGCCAGTAGGAGCTTGTGCTCGAGCCTGCCAAGGTTCAAGAAGAAGCGTGGTCAAAGCGAGTATGAATAACCAACGCATACAACCCCCTATCGCGGTCGGTGGAAGCGGCTGATGATTTTCCCCGGCGATGCCTCGTGGCGCTGACTGAGGACGCTGTATGTGTAGCGTACACCTCGCAATGCCGAGGTCGCTAAGGCCTCCCCCCGATCCTATGCAGGACCAGTGTCCTGAGCTGCTAGGACCCGGCCAATAGGGTCGATTCGTCAGCCTTCAAGGGGCCTTTCGGTCTGCCCTGGACACTTTATGCTTCAAATGAAGCATAAAGTGTCCAAAACGGACAACTTATGCTTCAACGAACACCTGCTTTGATGCGTCACCGACAGCTTGGTGGGCCCACCAGGACTCGAACCTGGAACCAAAGGATTATGAGTCCTCTGCTCTAACCATTGAGCTATAGGCCCTTAGCTTGCGCGGCCGCGTTGCGCGGCTGGGAACCCGGAATCTTAGCGGGGCGGGGCGGGGGCGTCGAGGGTCGGGTGGCTGATCGTTTCGTCATCTTCCGGGGCGTAGGCTCACGGTCCCTACCTGTGGAGTAACGGCGATGAGTACCGAGTCGGTGGCCAAGCGGTTGGTGGAGTTGTGTCGGGCTGGGCAGTTCGAGGAGGCGCAGAAGGAGCTCTATGCGCAGGACGCGGAGAGTCTGGAGCCGGAAGGTGCGCCACCGGGCGCGCTAGGTAATGTCAAAGGGCTGGATGCGATCTACAAGAAGGGCGAGGCCTTCCAGGCGGGGGTGGAAGAGATGCATGGTCTTGAGGTCAGCGATGCGGTCGTTGCCGGCAACTGGTTCAGTCTGTCGATGACATTGGATGTGACGATGAAGGGCCACGGTCGCATGACGATGAGCGAGATCTGTCTGTATCACGTGAAAAACGGGAAAGTCGATCGCGAGCAGTTTTTCTACGACATGGAGTAAGCTTTTGCGCACGGGGTCCGATGGGTCATTAGGGAGGTTCGCTATGAAGCGTTTGCTATTGGGTGTGGGTCTGGCGTTGGGTCTGGGTTTGATGGCAGCGCCGGTCATGGCGCAGCCGCCGGTGCACCATCCGGTGCATCACCGCGTGGTTCATCATCGCCCGGTGCATCACCCGGTGCATCATCGCCGCGTTGTGCATCATCGAGTGGTTCACCACTGAGCTACTTGAAAGAAGCCCGCCTCTCGCGGGCTTTTTTTTGCGTGTCGGTTGAGGGTAAGACGCTGGGCCCCGGCGTTCGCCGAGGCGACGGGGTGAGGTGCTGGTCGAAAATGTCGAGCAGATAGGCAGCATGGTTTGCCAGTTGGGCTTCGCTGAGTTGGTTAGGCCCCAGGACGAGTAGCTTCGCCAGCATGGCTAGTTGTAAGGGGGAGAGTTGCCCTGGCTCCTTTCCGAAACGACGTCGGGCGACATCGGTGAGTCCATGCTCCGGTTCTGCGCGAAAACCGAGCGATGCGATCATTGCGGTGCGCTCGGACTCCGACGTATGCAAGACAACAAGCTGATTCCATGTGGCATAGCGTGCTTGCCATGCCCATGTTGGCTTGACGCTGCCTTCAGGGTCACTCGACGCCATTACCAAGCGCGTTGCATAAGGGACCGTGTCGCCATGTGCGGTAAATGTCAGCAACTGTGCGAACAGCGGCGGGGGAGACCTGTCGCTTTCCGGGTGCTGCTTGATCAGGGGGCGGGTGCGGGTCAGCGCCGGCTGAAAATACAGCACGTCATACGCTGCCAGACTCGCGCACGACGCCAGCAATAGACCCAGGCATCCCAAGAAGAAGGTCCTCATGACGCCTCCTTTGATGGGAAAGGAGGCTGCCGGAGAGAACGGGCGACAACGTGTCCAAGAAGTGGCGTTCTGCCAAGCCGGCCTTATCCGGCGCGACATGTGATTGTGTAGCATCCAGCCCCAGGAGTAAGTTACGCGTAACGTTACGCCTAACGGCGTTGCTGCGACGGAACAGGTCCGAATATGCCACCCACGAAGCAGGTCACTACTGGAGCGAGGCGCCAGAAGGCGTTTCGTGACCGGATGACACGGATGGGCATGACGATCCCAAGGATCTACATGACCGAGGGCGAGCGGGAACGGGTGAAAGCGTTCCTGCGGCATCACCGCAACGAGCGGACCGATCAGTTGATCGGGGGTATGGATTTTCAGGCCATGAGCCAGAAGTGGACGACGCAACGTTTGTTCGATGCGTTGCGTGAGCACGCCAACAACCACGAGCAATTGTCCCGGGTGCGCCTGCAGGCTACGCCGGCGGCGATCGCGCTTTCGCTTGCCAGTTATGACGATCAACCGGTGCACCTGGTGGTGACCGATTACGAGATTCGTATGACTACGGCGCTGTGCGAGCAGCGTGCGGTGAAGGATGCGGCGCGGTTCAACGAGGCGTGCCTGCGTCTGGGGCCGAACATGCCGCTCTCCAATGTCGGGCTGGTGGGCTCGCAGTACATTCTTTTTGGCCAGCTGTCGGCGCACTCGCCGCTGGCGAACATCGTCGAGGAGCTCGATGTGATGGGTCAGAACGCGATTGACACACTGGGCGAGCTTTCTCACCTGATCGGGTAGGGAAAAACACACCACCTCTTCTTTATTCCTTTTGCTTTCTGTGGCGGCGATGACCGTTTGCACGGCGGCTTTGCGATGCCGCGGTCGCGACTGAAGTCGCTCCTACAAAGATTTGGACGTTGTCGAGTTTTTTTGGATGCACCGCTTTACTTCCCCGGTGTTGCGCCGGGCCCTTTTATTTTTAAGGACATTCAGCCATGACTTGGCTCATTGCAATCGCAGTTGCCGTTGTCGTTCTGATCGTGCTCGTTGCTATTTCCAATGTGATTGTCTACATCCCCAATGACCGTGTCGGCGTGGTCGAGCGGTTATGGGGTGCGGCGTCGGTCAGCCGTGGGTTGATCGCGCTCAATGGTGAGGTGGGTTACCAGCCGACGGTGTTGCGCGGTGGTTTGCATTACTTTTTCCCGTTCCAGTATCGGGTGCACAAGGTCGACCTGGTGACGATTCCGCAGGGCGAGATCGGTTACGTGTTTGCGCGTGACGGTCACGATCTGGAGGAAGGCCAGGCGCTGGGGCGCACGATACAGGCCGGTATCGAGGATGTTGCTGCCTTCTTGCGTGCGGGTGGTCAGAAGGGTCCGCAGCGCACGATTCTTCGCGAAGGTACGTACGCGTTCAATGTGGCGCAGTTCGCGATCATTACCGCATCGCGTGTGCATGGCTTGCTGTTGTCCGAAGAAGAGCGCAGCACGATCGACCATATGGGTAGCGTGTTGAAGGAGCGCGGTGGTTTCTCGCCGGTGATAATCGGTGGGCGCCGTGAGAAAGCTTCTGCGGATGCAGATGACACGGCCAATGACATGCTCGGCGTCGTGACGGTCCATGATGGTCCGGTACTGCCGCCAGATGAAATCGTCGCGCCGCGTGTTGGCCAGGAGCCGGCCGACAAGGCGACCTTCCACAACAACTTCCAGAATATCGACGCTTTCCTGCGTGCCGGCGGTAACCGCGGTCGTCAGCATCAGGTGCTGGTGGAGGGTACGTACTACATCAACCGCCTGTTCGCGACGGTGGACTTTATTCCCAAGACGGTGGTGCCGGTCGGCTTTGTCGGCGTGGTGGTTTCGTATATCGGCAAGGCCGGTACGGACCGCTCGGGCGAGGGCTATTCGCACGGCGAACTGGTCGACAGTGCTTGTCGCGGCGTGTGGAAGGAACCGTTGCTGCCGGGCAAGTACGCGTTCAATACCTATGCGGGCAAGATCCAGATGGTGCCGACGACCAACTTCATTCTGAAGTGGACGCCGGAGGTGACCAACGTGCACAAGTTCGACGAGAACCTTACCGAGGTGTCGTTGATCACCAAGGACGCGTTCGAGCCGTTGTTGCCGCTGTCGGTAGTGGTGCATATCGACTACCGCAAGGCGCCGCTGGTGGTGCAGCGTTTTGGCGATATCAAACGCCTGGTCGACCAGACGCTCGATCCGATGGTCAGTGCGTACTTCAAGAACATCGGCCAGACGAAAACCCTGATCCAGCTGATCCAGAACCGCGCGGACATCCAGCAGGTAGCCAGCGTGGAGATGATGGAGCGCTTTGCCGCGTACAACCTGGAGCTGCAGGAGGTGCTGATCGGTACGCCGCATGGAAGCGCCGGCAATGCCTCGGGTGCGCGCATCGACACGCTGCTGAACCAGTTGCGCGATCGTCAGGTGGCGATCGAGCAGGTGGCCACGTTCGAGTTGCAGGAGCAGTCGGCGGTGAAGGAGCGTTCGTTGCGAGAGGCACGTGCCAAGACGGATATCCAGGCCGAGCTGACCAATTCGATGATCCATATCGAGATCAAGAAGAACGTCGGTGATGCGAACGTGGTGGAGGCGAGCAAGCGTGCGAACGTGATCGGTATCGACGCGGATGCCGAGCGTCGTCGTCTGACTGCGGAGGGTGATGGTCGTGCGTCGGCGATTGCGGCGGTGGGTAAGGCCGAAGCTGAGGCGATTCAGGCGAAGTCACAGGCGTTGACGGGCGAGGGTGCCCGGTTGCAGTTGATCAACACGTTGGGTGCGCAGTTTGCCGAGGCGATTCGCGATGGGCAGATTGCTATCGTGCCGAAGATTTCGCTGGGTGGTGGCGATGCTTCAGGGAATGGATTGTCGTCGCTGATTCAGTTGGCTAGTTCGTTGTTGGCTGAGAAGGCCGATGCTGGGATGGCCGATGGGTCGAAGGCGTTGCAGAGTTCGCAGGGGTGAGGTGATCTCCTAGAGCCCCCCTCACCCCAACCCTCTCCCCCGGCGGAGCCAGGGGAGAGGGAGCCTACTGAGGGGCCTCAATGTTTCGTACTTGCGTAACCTGCCCTCTCTCCCCTGGCTTTCAAGAGCCCCCCTCACCCCAACCCTCTCCCCCGGCGAAGCCAGGGGAGAGGGAGCCTACTGAGGGGCCTCAATGTTTCGTACTTGTGTAACCTGCCCTCTCTCCCCTGGCTTTCAAGAGCCCCCCTCACCCCAACCCTCTCCCCCGGCGGAGCCAGGGGAGAGGGAGGCCTACTGGGGGGCCTCAATGTTTCGTACTTGCGTAACCTGCCCCCTCTCCCCTGGCTCTGCCGGGGGAGAGGGCTGGGGTGAGGGGGGCTCTTCATCCATAAAAAAAACCCCGCAGAAGCGGGGCTTTTTCATCTCGATGACGTAACCGCAATCAATCGATATCAAGGAACGAACGCAGCTGCTCCGAACGGCTCGGATGACGCAGCTTGCGCAGGGCCTTGGCTTCGATCTGGCGGATCCGCTCGCGGGTGACGTCGAACTGTTTGCCGACTTCTTCCAGCGTGTGATCGGTGTTCATGTCGATGCCGAAGCGCATGCGCAACACCTTCGCTTCCCGCGGGGTCAGGCCGGCGAGCACGTCGCGCACGGTTTCCATCAGGCCGGTTTCCGTGGCCGACTCGACCGGCGAGCTGGCGTTGGTGTCCTCGATGAAATCGCCCAGGTGCGAATCTTCGTCGTCGCCGATGGGGGTTTCCATCGAGATCGGCTCCTTCGCGATCTTGAGCACCTTGCGGATCTTGTCCTCGGGCATCTCCATTTCCTTGGCCAGCTCTTCGGGCGTCGGCTCGCGGCCGAACTGCTGCAGCATCTGGCGGGAAATGCGGTTCAACTTGTTGATCGTTTCGATCATGTGCACCGGGATACGGATGGTGCGCGCCTGATCGGCGATCGAGCGGGTGATGGCCTGACGGATCCACCACGTCGCATAGGTCGAGAACTTGTAGCCGCGACGGTATTCGAACTTGTCCACCGCCTTCATCAGGCCGATGTTGCCTTCCTGGATCAGGTCGAGGAACTGCAGGCCGCGGTTGGTGTACTTCTTGGCGATCGATATCACTAGGCGCAGGTTGGCCTCGACCATTTCCTTCTTGGCGCGGCGGGCCTTGGCCTCACCGACGGACATCGTACGGTTGATTTCCTTGATGTCGGTCAGCGGCAGGAACAGCTGGCGCTCGATCGAGGCGAGTTTCTCCTGCTCGGCGTCGATCGCCTCTTTGTGCGTCTTGATGTTCGGCGACCACTTCTGGCGCTTGCGGCCCAGCTCGTTCGCCCACTCGAGGTTGCCCTCGTTGCTGGGGAAAGTCTTGATGAACTCGGCCTTGGGCATCTTGACGTGCTTGACGAAGATGTCCATCAGCACGCGCTCGTGATGCCGGATGTCGCCCACCACTTCGCGCAGCTTGCGCACGAAGCCGTCGATCAGCGCGGACGGCAGCTTGAGCTTGAGGAATTCCTCAGCCATCTGGTCGCGCAGCTTGACGATCTTCTTGTCGGTAATGTCGGTGGCCTTGGGAGCCGCCTTCTGGAACTTGCCGTAGTAGTCGCGCAGCAGTTCCATGCGGCGCTTGACCTCTTCCGGATCCGGACCGGTCGGGCCGGCTTCCTCGTCCTCGGTTGCCGCGGCGCCGTCGTCTTCCTCGTCTTCGACTTCGACGTCGCTGTCGGAGACTTCTTCAGCGGCCGCGGCCTGCGCGGCATCGGCGGCTTCTTCCAGGTCGGCAAAGCCGGCCAGGATTTCGCTGAGGCGGCGCTTGCCGTCCAGATGCTGGTCGTATTCTTCCAGCAGCAGCTGGATGGTCAGCGGGAAGCTGGCCAGCGCGGTCTGCACCTGGCCCAGGCCTTCTTCGATGCGCTTGGCGATGGCGATTTCGCCTTCGCGGGTCAGCAGCTCGACCGTACCCATCTCGCGCATATACATGCGCACCGGGTCGGTGGTGCGGCCCACTTCCGAATCGACCGCCGACAGCAACGCAACCGCTTCTTCAGCGGCGGCTTCGTCGTCGGTGGCGCTGCTGCCGTTGTCGGCGAGCGGGTCGGTATCCGGAGCGGCGTCGTGCACTTCAATGCCAACGCCCTTGAGCACCGCCATGATGTCTTCGATCTGCTCC